>OCPX01000119.1_pt1 | contig 83614 bp, 82 predicted proteins | sample 1538771 | NCBI WGS metagenome assembly OCPX01 (sample SAMN04571725, study PRJEB22368) | human gut metagenome | biome: human gut; material: stool | host: Homo sapiens | place: Luxembourg | collected 2012-11-01 | reverse complement strand
AGAAAAACTTCACTTATATGAAATCTCTCGGAAGCTATTATTCGGAAGAAAATGTCCGCATCCGTCTGGCTAAAAATCGTAGTAAAGTGAAAACTCCAAAGCATCTGTCCAGAGAAGCCCGCCTGTATATCAATATCTCCACGTATGTTACGACCGGCAATCGAGAAGGATTTGAACGATGGGCAAAACTCAATAACCTGAAAGAAGCGGCTCGTACTTTCAACTATCTTTCTGAAAATAACCTACTGAATTATGAGGATTTCAGGCAGCATATTTCTGATGTTGATGCTTCTGTTAAAGCGGCTGATCAGAGAATAGCACAAATCGACAGTGAGCTGAGCACACAAAAAATCATTCAGAAACACTGCGATTCTTACCGACTCTGCCGTAAAGTAATAGAAAACTGCAAATCTGCAAATAATCCAAAAGTATACCGCACCAAGTATCAGGCAGAATACAAGCTCCACGATTCACTAAAAAAAGAGCTTCAGGATCTCGGTGTTACCAAAATCCCAAGCTCTAATAAAATCCAGAAGCGGATTGAAAATCTTGAATCTGAACAAGCTGCTACCGTCCGGGAAAAAAAGGAACTACAGAAAAAGCAGAAAACACTGGATATCATTCAGCAGAATTTCACAGCACTGCTTAATGCTCCTCAAATATCGAACAACGATATCTCTCGCACCGTTGCATCCTCTCTTCAACATTAGTGTTTCCTAATGTTTCTGCCGGACCAGAAGATTTTGATGGAAGGCTTCCATTCGACCCATACGATGATGAAGATGACAGACTTCCGTTTGGATCATACGACGCCGAAAAGGAAGAATAGTTTTCTTGTACGAAAATATGATTCTTAAGAAAAAACAGCAACCCAGGCTTCATTGCTTAAGTTGCTGTTTTTCTATCTTCTATTTATGTGGTCTTATTAAGAAGTCCAATATTTTGATTGGGCTACTATACAAGACCAAAGGCATGATTTTTGGTCTTATATACTGTTCCATTTTATATTTTGGACTGCTTTACAGAACCATAACAGGTTGTAAACGGGCTTGTATAGAAGTCCATAAATACCAGAAATTAGCAGATGTTCGTTCTGGTCATTCGGATACCATATCCTATCATGTGTAAGGAACCTTTTCGAATAAGAAAAAAGTTACGAAAAATATTCCCTTCGTTCTCTATATCCAAAAAACACCCTCAGATGCATTTTTTCAGTCAAATGGACAATTCCATATTTAACCAGTTTCCATGCATCTGATGGTAGTTTTTGATGAGTATCCGTGCGTGTTTGGTTATAATATTAAAACAGTAGCCCAACTTACGCTGAGCCGCTGCTACGTCTTACATCCAATTCGTCAATAAATCATTAATCTCTCCGCTAATGGTTCCTTGCATCATACTATATCTGCTTTCTAACAGTCCACGTACTTTTATTTCTGTATCATGACTTGCCGGCGTATAAGATGAAATAAACAAGGCAGCTTTTGCGGCAGGCTGTATTTTCTTTTCATAAGCATCCAGTGCATCATCTGAAATATCTTTATTCGCCGCTTTTGTAATATATACAAAATTCAACGGTGAATTACAGATATGACGAGGATTCTTTCTGATATCTGCAGTAATTTCGCCCACCTTCTTTGCAGAACCAAGTGGAATGATATGATGGGCTTCCAAAGTGTCTGCATCCTCACAGAATACGCTGATTTTCTTTGTTTCATCAAACATATCCATATAAGTTCCAGACAATAAGTACTGGCACATGAAATTTCTCAATACCGGCTTAGGATATCTGTCCTCGTTTACCTTATTCATAAGAAGCAGATCTTTATCCGAGAAATTAGTCATTTTCAGTACATTGGCAGAAATAGAATTCAACCAAGTCAAATCTCTATTCGTTCCACTGACGCATCTCACGATATTCTGGAGATTTGAGATCATGTGTGAGTTCTGATCTTTATCATATTCCCCAGAAAAAACAACACTCCAATACCAGGCTTCTAACAATCTGTGGACTTCGTAGTTATAGAAATAACTATCTTCCATGAACAGCGTTCCTACCAGCACAAGCATAAGGTTGTAGTTAATCTCTCCGATGGTTCGGATTCCACATCGAGTCTGGAAAAAGAAAAGGGCACGATCCAATGCATTAATTACCTTTTCACAATTATCGTTAATTTCCTCCGGAACCAGATTCAGGATCTTGTCCTTTTTAATAAAATCCACTTTATACTTATCAGGATCAAAACTCGGATTATTACAATACAAACAGAGTACGTCAAGAAATGCATCAATATATCTCGGGTTTAATTCTCCCTTGTTGATACAATTCGTTTTTAAAGTTGCATTATAAGTTTTATTGGTCAATGCACTACTCAAAATCGTTTTAATGGATGACTCCAATACAGAATTTGGATAAGTTTTTGTACTCTCAATACTTTCTTTGATTCGCTGCAGGAAGTTCTTTTTATCAACCTTTGCGACACGTGCCATGATCAAATCAAACGTATTAAGAGATACTCCACCCATATTCAGATTCTCATAAATGTCAATTGCACGGCCTCTCTGGGATGCACTTACGCGGATCTGAGAAAGATATACCGTCTTCACACAAGAATCAAGATATATTTTCATGGAATCCACCCAGATGTCTTTGCGATTATCAAGTACGGTTTCAAACTCATCTACATACGTAACTTTGTCAAGAAGTTCAGTGCACTCGTCCGGATCATCATGCATCACCTTTTTCACAAACGCTCTCTGTTCCGCATCAGAAGGAAGAGACGTAAAATAATCGTACATCTCACTTTTGATATATTCCGAAATTCTGGTCATAATGTCCTTAAACCGCAATTGCATCTGACTTTTTTTTCTTCCTGTTTGTATCAAAAGATAAAGAGGAATCAGATATCCATTGGAAAAACTCGTACAGAACTGATCCAAATCTGTCGACAGGTTATTATGAGGATTATACGGCTTGTTATCGTTTGCATTAAAAGTCTGTGTTTCTATGAATGATAATATCTCTCCAGAAAGAAATTCCGGAATATCCACATCTGGATTTGCCAGCGGAAAAGCTAATGTCTGAATTCCAAATAAATCCGCTTCTTTTCCGTTATGGACATCAATCCATTTCGGAATCTTTAAAAAGAATCTCCGTTTCAAAGATGGGCTGACCAATTCGGATACTCTTGGACATTTATCATGAATTACATTTGAAAATACATTCGTCAAAACCGTAATACGCTGCTGTCCATCCAAAAGAAAATCCACATCACCAGTAATATCTGACGTATTAAGGTCTGCATTACGCCCGATTATTTTTGAGCAGTACTCGTCAGCACTGGATGTTAAGAGTAATATGCTCCCGATTGGCATCTTGGTAAGTACAGATGCAACTATTTTTTTCTGCCTCTCTTCATCTTTCCATACAAAATCTCTCTGGAAATCAGGCAACAAGATTTTTCTGTCGTCAATGTCTCTGACGATTTCTTTGAAATCAGAATAATTTGAGTTAGCCATTGTCTTCTCCTTTGTTTATATATTCACGTTATAAATTATCCTCTATATAATCCAGTGCTCTCCTAAGTTCTTTGAAATCCTTGTCCGAAGTAAAATAACTTACACTGAAACGAATGGTCCCCGCAGGATAAGTATTCATGAACTGATGTGCTAATGGTGCACACTCTAAACCTGTTCTTACAGAAATACCCTGCTCATCAAAAATATTTCCGGCAGAATCACTGCTGATTCCATCAATCAGACAGGACACAATTCCAACATACGGAACATCTTTATCCGCACCAACGACATGAATAAAATCGTACCCTGAGAGAATTTCCATCAGTTTTGCTCTGTGTTCCTGCTCCTTTTCCCATATTATACCAAGACCTGTTTCATTAATCCACTTAATTGCAGCATATAGACCAGCAACTCCTGCAATATTTAAGGTTCCTGCTTCATATTTTTGCGGTAGAGATTCTGGCATATCCTGATTTGCAGACTCAAAACCAGTTCCACCAAACAAAACAGCAGGAAAATCCGCTTCTGGATTCATAACAAATCCAGAAATTCCAGTCGGACCATACAATGTCTTATGTCCAGCAAAAACTGCATAGTCAAAAGTTTCCAGTCCGACATTTGTATCTATCAAACCGGCAGTCTGGGACATATCTGCTAAAGTTCTCGCTCCATACTTTTTTGCCAAAGCAAAAATATCTTCTAATAGCGCAACAACACCGAAAGAATTACTTGCATGTGATACGATTACGAAATCTGGTTTTTCTTCCTCAAACTGATAACGGATACGCTCCATATCATATCTAAGGTTTTCTCCAAGGAATGGTGCTATGCTATTTAAGAAAAAGGATAAGGAATCAAAACCTAAAAAAGAAAAGAAAGTGCCTGTGATGAAAGTCGGCACGCATAAGAAAACCGTAATTGCCTTATGGCTGGTGCTGATTGCCAGCGTCAGCTTTATATGAGGAGGAGTGATAGCATGGAAAAGACTGCATTAGAGTTAAGCAATGTATCAAAGCAATATAAAGACTTTACTTTAGACAACATTTCCTTTAAAGTTCCGCAAGGGAGTATTGTTGGTTTGATTGGGGAAAACGGTGCTGGAAAAAGTACGACAATCAACGCTGTTTTAGGGCTTATCAGCAAAGACAGTGGAACTATCACTATGTTAGGAAAAACAGATATTGACGCTGTATGTAAAGAAAATATAGGTGTAGTATTTGACGGGAATAATTATCCTGATATGCTTACCCCTAAACAGCTTGGGAAAGTTTTTGAAAATATATACAGTTCTTGGAACAAAGAAAAATATGAACAATTATTAAAAAAATTCAATCTTCCATTGAATAAGAAAATCAAAAAGTTTTCTAAGGGTATGAAAATGAAATATGCAATCTCGGTTGCTTTTTCTCACAATTCAAAATTGTTGATACTCGATGAAGCTACCAGCGGATTAGACCCAATTATGAGAGATGAAATACTAGATATGTTTTTAGATTTTATTCAGGACGAGGAAAACTCCATACTGGTATCTTCACACATTACAAGTGATTTAGAAAAAGTCGCTGATTACATTGTATTTATCCATAATGGAAAAATCGTGTTTTCAAAACCAAAAGATGAATTGCTGGAAAACTACGGTATTATAAAATGCGGTGCAAGCGTGTTTGATGAAATAGACAAAGACAAAATCATTACCTACAGAAAGCAGGACTATGAGTGGCAGATATTAGTAGATGATAGGAAATCCGCTCAAAAACAATATCCAAAGGCTTTGATTGTTCCTGCAAGTATTGACGAAATTATGCTTATGTATGTAAGGGGGGAAGTAGAATGAAAAAATACAAGGTCATAGAATACTTGCAAATTATATTCAAGGTAATACTATAATTCAAAACGCTCTTTCATTGACGCAATCCATGTTTCGATTGCCTGTGCAAGAATATATTGCTGTTCCAAAACTGCCATTCCTGTTTCTGGAATTTCGGGAACATTTTTTTTGAGATTCATATTTTCCTCAAGATAAGATTTGAGCGTTTTTACATTATTTTCAATATTGATAAGACAAGATTTTTGATTTTCTCTGGATAAACTATCAAGATTCACAATGACAGCATTGAAATCCAGAAAAATATTGATGGGTTTACAGGATAGTTCCATCATTAACTTTTCAAATTGGTGGTGTCCAGAATCGGTTAATGTATAGACTGCCTTTTCTGGCATTTTCCCCTCTTTGATTGTTGTACTGGTAATATATCCTTTTTCTTCTAGCTGAATTACTTTTTTATATATTGATGGTGTGCTGATTTTTACCCATTTAGATATATTGCGGTATTCAACTAATTTTTGAATATCGTATGCACTTAGCGATTTTTTTTTCAGAATACCTAAAACAATTAAATCAATCGTTGCCATGAAATAGTCCTCCGTTTCTTCTTGACAACTACTATAAATTATAGTAGTATGAATATCGCAGCTGCGATTACTATAAATTATAGTATTATATTTTACACTTTGTGTCAAGTGAAAGGAGAATTTAACGTGAACAGTAAAAACAATAAGATGGAGCTTTTAGGAAATGCTCCGATACCCAAAGCTCTTATGGCAATGGGAATCCCTACCATGCTTGGTATGATGGTAAATGCCATCTACAACTTGGTAGACGCATATTTTGTTGGTGGTTTGGGAACAAGTCAGATGGGAGCAATTTCTGTGGTATATCCACTCGGTCAAGTCGTTGTAGGTTTGGGGTTGTTATTTGGAAATGGTGCTGCTTCTTATCTTTCCAGATTATTAGGAAATGGAGATAAGGAAAAAGCAGATAAAGTCGCAAGCACCGCTTTATACAGTAGTATTACAGTAGGTGCGATTATGATTATCTTTTCCGTGATTTTTCTTCAACCTATTTTAAAACTATTAGGAGCGACAGACAGTATCATGCCTTATGCTATTACTTATGCCAGCATTTATATTGTTTCGTGCATATTTAATGTATTCAATGTCACAATGAATAATATTGTAACGAGTGAGGGTGCTGCAAAAACAACCATGCTCGCATTGATGGCAGGTGCAATATTGAATATTGGTTTAGACCCAGTTTTCATTTATGTATTGGATATGGGTGTTGCAGGTGCAGCAATCGCAACCGCCATTTCACAGATTGTTTCAACGCTGGTCTATCTAACATTCGTTCTTAGAAAAAAGAGTGTTTACCATTTTAAGATTAAAAACTGTACTTTTACAAAAGAGATTATGTTAGAGATATTTAAGATTGGCATACCGACATTAGTATTTCAGATATTGACAAGTCTTTCTATCTCACTTGTCAATACACAGGCAAGACCATACGGAGATTCTGTTATTGCTGGTATGGGTGCTGTGACAAGAGTTGTTTCTATGGGAAGTTTGATGGTATTCGGATTCATTAAAGGATTCCAACCGATTGCTGGATATAGTTATGGTGCAAAAAAATTTGACCGATTACATGAAGCAATAAAAACTTCAATTATATGGTCTACTGTATTTTGTGTCATTTACGGATTAGTATTGACAGTTTTTTCAAAGGGAATCATATCCCAATTTACAAAAGGCGATTTAGAAATGATTCGTGTAGGAACACAGTCATTACGAATAAACGGTATTTCATTCATATTATTTGGATTTTACACTGTGTATTCATCATTATTCCTTGCACTCGGAAAAGGATTGGCGGGATTTATTTTGGGAGCTTGCCGACAAGGTATCTGTTTTGTACCAGTTATCTTGATACTTCCTGCATTTTGGGGTATAAACGGTATTCTCTATGTACAACCGATTGCAGACTTACTTTCTGCAATTATCACAATATTTATGGCATTGCACTTACACAAAGAATTAACATTAACAAAACAAAAATTTCTATCTGAAAAAAACGGAATAAAATAAGGAGATAATTATGATAAGTCAGCAATGGGTACTGTGTCCTGTTTGTGGAAATAAAACACGAACAAAGATAAGAAAAGATACAAAACTGATAAACTTTCCGTTATATTGTCCTAAATGCAGGAAAGAAAGTCTAATCAATGTAAAGAATCAAATAGTTACCATTGTAAAAGAGCCAGACGCTAAGACGCAGAGCCGATAATACCGAGAATGAATGAGATTTCTTGGATTATCGGCTTATTTTATTTAAAAGCTAAAAAGTGGAGGATTACTCGTCCTCCACTTCCTTAGATTTGATAATTCCATCAGCGACACTTTCCATTATAATTAAATCTTTATCGGAAAGGCTGTCAAGTTGTTTTTCCAACTGTCGTCTTCTGGTGCTTTTATCCAGATCAGACGCAGGCAGGAAAAATTCATCAACGGAAACATTAAGTAATGATACAAGGTCATAGAACACCTGTAAACTTGGGTGCTGCCCTTTGTTTTCGATATTTGTTAAATAGCGTGGGTCAATCTCAATCATTGCTCCCACTTGCTCACGAGTTAATTTTTGCTTTTTACGAGCTTCTTTGATTGCAAGACCAAAAGCTCTAAAATCATATTTATCTTCTTTTTTACGCATATGTAATCACCTCACTATATTTTACTGTTCCTGTTGATTTTCTAACAGGTACAGAAAAACGTATAGTATGGTTTGTAAGTTCCTATTATGCGTATAAAACCAAAAAGGTACTGCCTAGCGGTAAATAAAAAAAACCGTTATTAACAGTAGCATTTTTGCATGTCAAAAAATATCTTTACTTCAATGGCGGTTTAAAAGCCGCCTTTTTCTTTTTCCATCAAAAAACAGCATATAGGTTTTGGTTTAGCGGCTCTGGGAGGTAGCCGCATTGAAAGACCTATATAATCGACAATCTTCGACATATCCGTTATTGTCAAAAAAATCCTAACTTTCACAGCGGTACAAAGCACCCTTGAATGTGGTTTTTTACATTACATCGCAGGAACAATCGTAAAAGCACAAGAACAGCATTTCTTTTATGCTCTTGTGCTTTTTTGCTGTTTAAAAAATTTTTTCAAATTCTTTTCTGAAAACGCAACAAATAGCTGCTGCGTGGGTAGCTACTGTGCGGAAAGGGGGATAGAGGGAAAACAATCCTCATTCACTCTCACGCAGAAAGGAGGTGAAAAACTATGAAGTCATCTTCTTTCGAGCAGGCTATTCAAGCACAGTTTGATTGCCTTACAAAGAAAGTCATTAAAAGAGCAGCAATGAAGTATAACCGTGATATTTCAAGACGCTTGAAGCATGAAGTTCCATTTTCGGAAATATCAGAGTCGGAATTGAATAAGGCAGGCGTTTATGACAAGTATTCCAGCGATTATACAGCGTTCAATGTTCTTGGCATGGAAGTACAAATATCTGACGACCAGTTGAGCAAAGCACTCAAATGTTTACCAGAGAGAAAACGAAATATTATTTTGTTGTCATACTTTATGGATATGTCTGACGCAGAAATTGGAGAGCTTATGAATGTGGTTCGTACCACTGTTTACCGTCACAGGACAAGCACTCTGGAAGATTTACGAAAAATGATGGAGGAGGAATAAAAGTGGATAATAGCACAAAACACATACCGTTTGCTGTGATTGTGGCGGCTACTATTGGTGATGAAGCTGCAATACAGAAAATCTTGGATTTTTATGACGGTTACATATCAAAGTTGAGCTTACGCAAATTGTATGATGAATACGGAAATGTCTACATGGTAGTGGATTCTGAATTGAAAGGCAGAATACAGGCTGCGGTAATGGATATGATTGCAAACTTTGAGATTATCGTAATTTAACCATTCCGACGGGCGGAGCTTTTCTCCCTTTCCTTATGCTCCGCTTGTCAATCTATGAAAGTCTATTATTTCAGATAATGGATTTTCACAGACTGACAAATACAGTCGGGTGTTCTTTGACAACTGAATAAAGCAATCAGATACGTTTGATATACAGCGAGCCAGCGGATATTGTACGCCATGACCTTTCAAAACAAAGTGAGCGATTCATGCAATGATCTGTGAGCGACTTTTGGAATGGTCGTTTAGCCATGACCTGTATATCTGGATAATGATACACCCGTATGACACGGTTCACCCATCAGAATGGGAATGGTGAAAGTCCAGTGGAGCTTGCCAAAGCCATCTGATTGTTTATATAACACCTTAAATCAACATTTTGCAAGAAACAATTATCTTAATAGAGCTTTTTTGCCTATAATTTGATATAATGATAGACAGATATTGAGGTTTCCTTATCTAGTCTATAGAAAGGAGGACTATGATTACTGTAACAAAAAAAGATTTAATAGAACTGGGTTATGGAACTTCTTTTGCAGCAGATATCATAAGAGAATCAAAAAAACTTATGATCGCTAAAGGGCATACTTACTATCAGTCAAGAAAATTAGACAGAGTACCCAAAGAAGCTGTTGAAGAATTATTAGGAATAACATTATCAGAAAAACAAGATTGATTGTACTTCTTGCATTTTATGTAAGGAGTGAAATCATGGCAAAAGACCCTATTAAGAAAGCAAATAACGGAACATATTATTTTAGAGCCAATCTAGGCTACAATCCTATTACTGGAAAACAGATACAGAAATACCGTAGTGGATTTAAAACAAAAAAAGAAGCAAGGGAAGAATACTCAAAACTGGTGTTATCTTCTACCGAAGAACTGACCGAGAAAAAGAAAAAGATTTCTTTTCAACAGTTTATCGAAGAAATTTATCTTCCTTGGTATAAAACACAGGTAAAGGAAAGCACTTATATCAATCGCTGCTCTACCATCAAGAAGCATTTTTCGTATTTTTATAAAATGGCGACTGATGAAATAGAGCCTATCAATGTTCAGAACTGGCAGCTAAAACTTGCAAAAGAATTTAGTCCAAATTATATCCGCATCGTACAGGGTATGCTTTCTATCGCATTTGACAGGGCGATTGTTCTTGGAATTGCGAAAAAGAATCCCTCACGAATGATTGGAAATATCAAAAGCAAGAAAACTAAAGTAGACTTCTGGACGCTGGAAGAATTTCAGAAAGTAATTTCCTTACTGTACAAGGGTGACTACTACGAGCATTACCTGTTTATGTCATTCTGGCTACTGTTTATGACGGGTATGCGTATCGGTGAAGCGGCTGCCTTGCACTGGTCGGACATTGATTTTGAAACTGGTCTGTTAAGCATAACAAAAACCTTGTACTACAAAACCATGACGGACTATAAATTCGTTGAACCAAAGACACAAGCCAGTATTCGCACAATTTATATTGACGCTGACACGCTCAATGAGTTAAAGGCTTGGAAAAAGGTTCAGCAGCAGGTTCTTCCTAACTGTGAATTGGTTTTGAGCTATAACGGTACACCTACCAGCAAGACCACACTTCCCAGAGCGTTAGAAAAGCTGGCTGGACTGGCTGGCGTTCACCGTATCAAGATTCATGCGTTAAGACATTCTCACGCTTCGCTGCTTATCAGCATGGGTGAGAATCCTTTGCTTATCAAAGAACGTCTAGGGCATGAAAAAATCCAGACGACATTAGGAACTTACGGACATTTATATCCGAACACAAATCTTGAAGTTGCCAACAAATTGACTGGTGTTTTGCAATATACGCCAGCCTCACAAAGCGTTGCAAATTATACAAGTAACCAACATACTGCTGTCTATCACAGAGAAGTTAATGAAAAATAATGCAATCGTAATGCAATTCTATAAAGGAAAAGCTGTAAAACCCTTATAGATAAAGGCTTTACAGCTTAGCTCCAACTATTCAAACTCAATCGTTGCCGGTGGTTTCCCCGTGCAATCGTACATTACTCTATTTACATGCTTCACTTCATTTACAATTCTGCTGGTTGTTCTTCCGATGACATCCCACGGAATCTCAGCGCTTTCTGCAGTCATGAAATCTGTAGTGGTTACCGCACGCAGTGCGATGGCGTAGTCGTATGTTCTTTCATCACCCATAACACCTACGGAACGCATATTGGTCAGAGCTGCAAAGTACTGGTTTACTTCTTTGTCCAGGCCAGCTTTGGCGATTTCTTCACGCCAGATGGCATCTGCATCCTGTACCATCTGTACTTTTTCTGCGGTTACATCGCCGATGATACGGATACCAAGTCCTGGACCCGGGAATGGCTGACGGAATACCAGGTAATCCGGAATGCCAAGTTCCAGACCGGCTTTTCTTACTTCGTCTTTGAACAGGTCACGCAGAGGCTCGATGATTTCTTTGAAATCTACATGCTCCGGCAGACCACCTACGTTGTGATGAGATTTGATTACGGTGGATTCTCCGCCAACACCACTTTCTACAACATCCGGATAGATAGTTCCCTGTACCAGGAAGTCCACAGCTCCGATTTTCTTTGCTTCTTCTTCAAATACACGAATGAATTCCTCACCGATAATTTTTCTCTTTGCTTCCGGTTCTTCCACGCCTTTCAGTTTCTCATAGAAACGTTCCTGTGCGTTGACCCGGATAAAGTTCAGGTTATAATTGCCGTCCGGACCGAAGACCGCCTCTACTTCATCGCCCTCGTTCTTTCTCAGAAGACCATGGTCTACAAATACACAGGTCAGCTGATCGCCGACTGCTTTGGATAACAGAACGGCTGCTACAGAAGAATCCACACCGCCGGACAGTGCGCACAGCACTTTACCGTCGCCGACTTTTTCACGGATGGCTTTGATAGATTCCTCTACGAAGGAATCCATTTTCCAGCTTCCGGCACAACCACATACGTTAAATACGAAGTTTGCCAGCATCTGTTTTCCTTCTTTTGTATGAAGAACTTCCGGATGGAACTGAGTTGCATACAGTTTCTTTTCTACATTTTCCACTGCTGCTACCGGACAGTCCGGTGTATGAGCAATGATCTTGAATCCAGGCGCTGCCTGCTCGATATAATCGTTATGACTCATCCAGCAGATGGTCTTTTCGGATACATTTTCAAATAATGCAGAAGACTGATCTACGGTTACTTCGATCTTACCATATTCACGAACCGGCGCCTTGCATACTTTTCCGCCCAGCTGGTGCATCATCAGCTGAGAACCATAGCAGATACCGAGAACCGGGATACCCAGATCATAGATTTCTTTTGCATAAGAAGGAGAATCCTCCAGATATACACTGTTTGGACCGCCGGTGAAAATAATTCCCTTCGGCTCCATAGCTTTGATTTTTTCCAAATCGGTTTTGTAAGAATAAATTTCACAGTATACATTACACTCACGTACGCGTCGCGCAATTAACTGATTGTACTGTCCACCAAAATCGAGTACGATTACGGTTTCTCTCTTCATGAACGTCTCCTCCTGATTTTCTGATATCCATTGTTTCTGCCCGGTTTTCGCCGAAGCTTTATATTTCTCTTTATTTCTAAAGTACCCTATATTATAAAGTACCCTCTGCCTTTTGACAAGTCCCATGTTCTTTCCACCAGGCAAGCAATTTTTCTTTCTCATTCATCTCTGGCTGATCCAGTACCATCTCCAGTAGTTCCTGAAGCACAGCTCCCATCTGCGGTCCCGGTTTCATTCCGGTCGCTATCAGATCCCTGCCGGTCACTGCCAGTGTTTTCAGCGACACGCACTGGTGTTTTTCCATGATCTCATGGTAAAGCTTTTCCACAGCTTTGATCCGCTCCAGCTTCTCTTCTCTGAGATACATACTCTGTGCAAGGTTATCTGCCCGCTGCACCTTCAAAAACAGCGGGAACAGATCTTCTCCTACTTTATAGATTGCCCGCCGGACTGCTTTCTCTTCCGAGGCCGGACGATAATCGTGCCAGTAGATCAGATGTGTCACCTGTGCGATCGTATCGTTATCAAACTTCAGTCTGCGAAGAATTTTTTTCGCGATTTCTTTTCCCGCCGGACCATGCCCTTTAAAATGATCCACACCGTTTGCATCGGTCGTCCGCATACTTGCTTTTCCAATATCGTGAAGCAGCATCGTCAGACGCAGGATCCGGTCTTTTTCCGTCAGGCTCAGCGCCTTTAATGTATGTTCCCCCACATTGTACATGTGATGCGGGGTATTTTGCGGCGTTTCCATGATCGCATCGAACTCCGGCATGATGATCCGTGTGATGCCAAGATCATACACACTTCTCCACATCTCCGGACGATCCGACATCAATAGTTTCACTGTCTCTGTCTGGATCCGCTCCGCACTGATCTTTGAAAGCGTCGGTGCCAGTTCCACAATTGCCTTTTTGGTATTTTCTTCAATCTCAAATCCAAGCTGCGCTGCAAACCGTACCGCCCGAAGGATCCTCAGTGCATCCTCACCGAACCGCTGCCACGGATCTCCCACACAGCGGATGATCTTTCTTTGCAGATCATTCATCCCGCCAAATTCATCAATCAGCCCACGATCTTTGCTGTAAGCCATGGCATTGATCGTAAAGTCACGACGTTTCAGATCTTCCGTCAGATTTGAGGTAAACTGTACCTCTTTCGGATGCCTGCCATCTTCATATTCCCCGTCAATCCGGTACGTGGTCACTTCATAGCCGACACCATGTACCATGACCGTCACGGTTCCATGCTGCAGACCGGTGTCCACGGTTTTGTAAAATAGTTCTTTCACCTGATAAGGAGTGGCAGATGTGGTTATGTCCCAGTCATCCGGCGTTCTGTTCAACACCGAATCCCGGACACAGCCACCCACTGCAAATCCCTCATACCCATGCGCCTGAAGCACATCAATAATCATGTTTACTGCTGCCGGTAACTGTAACCGCATTCTATCCACTCCTTTTCTGTTTCATGCTATTCGTTCTGAACACCGATAACAGCCGAATGCCTTTATTGATGTTCCCACACTTTTTCTTTTAGTATGCTCTGCCCCAGTATACCATTTTTGTCGCCGGTTTTCCACAGCATACACAGGTATCTGCCAGATGTTCCTGGTTAAATGGGATACAACGGGAAGTTGCTGCTGTATCTTCTTTGATCTTGTCCTCACATGCCTGATCACCGCACCACATAGCTTTGATAAATCCAGGTTTTTCGTTGATGGTCTTTACAAACTCTTCGTAGGTGGTTGCTGTATAGGTATGTGCATCTCTGTGTGCTCTTGCTCTCTCCAGCATATCTGTCTGAATCGTATCCAGGATTTCTGTTACTTTCTCAGCCAGTTCTGGTAAAGCGACAACGATCTTTTCACCGGTATCTCTTCTTGCAACAACTGCCTGATTTGCCTCGATATCCTTCGGTCCACACTCGATACGAACCGGGATACCACGCATCTCCTGCTCAGCAAATTTGAATCCCGGGCTCTTGTCGGTAGCATCTGTTTTCACACGGATACCTGCTGCTTTCAGTGCAGCTTCCAGTTCAGCGGCTTTTTCCAGAACACCTTCTTTTCTCTGCTGGATCGGGATAATCACTGCCTGTACCGGTGCGATTCTCGGCGGCAGTTTCAGTCCGCTGTCATCGCCGTGTACCATGATCAGCGCACCGATCATACGGGTTGTCATACCCCAGGATGTCTGATGTACATACTGTAATTTATTTTCTTTGTCTGTATACTGGATGCCGAATGCCTTTGCAAATCCATCGCCAAAGTTATGGCTGGTACCGGACTGCAGGGCTTTTCCGTCATGCATCAGGGATTCGATGGTGTAAGTAGCTTCTGCACCTGCAAATTTTTCTTTGTCTGTCTTTCTTCCTTTGATAACCGGGATTGCCAGTACCTGCTCGCAGAAATCTGCATACAGATTCAGCATCTGGATGGTTCTCTCTTCTGCTTCCTCAGCCGTTGCATGTGCGGTATGTCCTTCCTGCCACAGGAATTCTCTGGAACGCAGGAATGGACGGGTTGTCTTTTCCCAACGCATAACGGAACACCACTGATTATATACTTTCGGCAGATCTCTGTGAGACTGGATCTCTTTTGCATAAAAATCACAGAACAGAGTCTCAGAAGTCGGGCGAATGCACAGACGCTCCTGCAGCGGTTCAAGCCCACCGTGTGTCACCCATGCAACTTCCGGTGCAAATCCTTCTACGTGATCTTTTTCTTTCTGCAGAAGGCTTTCCGGAATCAGCATTGGCATATACACATTTTCTACGCCTGTTTCTTTGAATCTTCGGTCAAGTTCATGCTGGATATTTTCCCAGATCGCATAACCCGCCGGTTTGATCGCCATACATCCTTTTACACTGGTGTAATCAATCAGATCTGCTTTTTTTACTACATCGGTATACCACTGTGCGAAATCCTCTTCCATGGAAGTGATCGCTTCTACCATTTTTTTGTCTTTTGCCATCTTTATTTCCTCCATTTTTGTTTTCACGTACTCTCGGAATCTTTCTGTGCCTGATTTTGCGAGATGATTTTTGTCAGTTGTATCCGAGAGTACATTTCTCTATCTCCAGGGGATTCCAGATCAAAATAAGCACCTGATCCCCAAAAAGGGACCAGATGCTTATCCGGCGGTACCACCCTAATTAACAGCCCGAAGACTGCTCACTTTCTTTCACTCTTTTTTAACGCCAAAGTCACGTTCTGCTTACTCACAGACAGCTCCGGGGCCGGTTCCACACACTCCGCACAGAAATCTTCCACCTCTGATTTCCTCTCTGTTGATTGTCACCTGTGTACTATTCCCTTCATCGCCTTTTTTATTTTATTGCTGATAGGATTTTATCGGAAACTCCCTGATTTGTCAAGGGGTTGCTATCCGACTCTCTCTTATTTTGTTCCGAAGATTCTGTCTCCGGCATCGCCAAGACCCGGTACGATATAACCGTGATCATTCAGATGATCATCCAGTGCACCGATATAGATATCTACATCCGGGTGTACTTCCTGCAGTTTCTTTACACCTTCCGGTGCTGCAATGATACACATAAAGCGGATATTTTTTACACCTTTCTGTTTCAGCATGGTAATTGCTGCTTCTGCGGATCCACCGGTTGCCAGCATCGGATCAACAACGAAAATGTCACGCTCGGAACTGTCTGCCGGAAGTTTGCAGTAATATTCTACCGGTACCAGAGTTTCCGGATCACGGTACAGACCGATATGTCCTACTTTTGCAGCCGGAATCATTGCCAGCATACCTTCTACCATTCCCAGGCCTGCACGGAGAATCGGTACTACAGCCAGTTTCTTTCCTGCCAGTTCTTTCGCAGTCATCTTTGTGATTGGGGTTTCAATTTCCACCTCTTCCAGCTTCAGATCTCTGGTCGCTTCGTAGCACATCAGCATCGCGATCTCACCGATCATCTCTCTGAATTCCTTGCTACTTGTCTCTGTTCTTCTGATAATTCCGATTTTATGTTGAATCAACGGGTGATCCATAACTACTACTTTTGACATTTGTTCTCCTTTCTGCCGTTTCCGACATAGCGCTCTTTTATCATTCTGTATCACAGTCGGGAATTTCATTCATAACTGTATCTGTTACCTTCTTTTTCATGTATTTTACTGCACTTTACTCTCCGTCTGTCGGCTCCTCGATCAGTTTGATTCTGCGGATGTGACGTTCATCGTTGGAAAATGGAGTATCCAGGAATGTCTCCACGATCTTAATGGCAAGTCCAGGTCCTACAACTCTTCCACCCAGTGCCAGTACGTTGGCATCGTTGTGTTCTCTGGTTGCCTGTGCACAGAAACAATCGGTACATAATGCTGCACGGATTCCAGGTACTTTATTGGCTGCGATAGAGATACCGATTCCAGTTCCGCAGATCAGGATTCCTCTCTCACATTCTCCCTTAACGATGGCATGAGCCACTTTTCTTGCATAGATTGGATAGTCTACGGAATCTGTGCTGTCGCATCCATAATCCCGGTACTCCAGTCCTCTGCTGTCCAGGTATACCTCAATCTCCTTCTTCAGTTCATATCCGCCATGGTCACAACCAATTGCTATCATGTTACAGTTCCTCCTCTTCGTTTAACCTTGTTACCAGTTTTCTCATCAATAATTCCAGTTCCGTATAGCACTGACTGTATACAGTCAGTGGCTGACCGTGCAGGGACGGTATATCTCCGCTCTCCCCCACGTATTCTTTTACTGTATAGACATGGGGCGCATTCTCATACGTTTCCCAGATCTGCGATTTTTGTTTGTCCTCCATCGTCAGGATCAGAACATCATTGTTGATATCTTCCTGCTCTAACTGCATGGCAATATGACTTGGCTGCGGGTAACCGTTGCTGGTCAGTACTGCCTCCGCTTTCGGATTCAGCGGTTCCGGAAATAATACCACCATCCCTCTGGACTCAATCGTCAACGGATTGGTAAGAAATTTTCTTTTCAGGATCATCTCTGCCATCGGCGCCCTGCAATTATCATTGGTATCTACAAAAATCAGTTTTTTATACCGTATTACCATAGTTCATCCTCAAACCTGAATCTTTTTCTGACCTGCAGCCTTCATCAGACGGTTCATAATCGCCTGTCCCATCTGGGGCGTATCAAAAGCTTCTGAATAAATATAAGTCACTCCACAGTCGTCAAATTCCCGCAGTACAGCAAACAGATGTCTCGCAATGCTCTCTTCATCTGCCCTTGTTCCGATGCACTTTACAATTCCTTCCGGATAAGCCTTTATACTCTCCTCTGTAGCAATCACGCCCACCTTTTCTCCTGCTCTGATCTTTTCTTCCACCAGCGCACAGATTTTCTCCTGTACAGCTTTCGGTGATCCTTCCACCACGGTCAGATCCGCTTTCGGTGCATAGTGGCGGTATTTCATTCCGGGAGCTTTCGGTTTGACTTTACTGTCTGCCTGGATCAATCCCCGATCCATCTGCACCTGACCGATCACACGTCTTACCATCTCCTGATTAATATATCCCGGACGCAGAATCGTCGGAATCTCTTCCGTAAAATCCACAATTGTTGATTCCAGACCGATCCCCACGGGTCCGCCATCCAGAATCATATCAATCTTCCCATCCAGATCCTCTTCCACATGGGAAGCCATCGTTGGACTCGGGCGACCCGATGTATTGGCACTGGGTGCCGCAACATAGCCTCCCCCTGCCCGGATCAGTGCCTGTGCCAGCGGATGATCCGGCATACGCACTGCCACAGTATCCATTCCACCGGTCGTCTCATAAGGCACAATATCACTTTTCTGAAAAATCATTGTCAATGGTCCCGGCCAGTAAACTGATGCCAGTTTTTTTGCACTCTCCGGCACCTCTTTTACAATTTTCTCCAGATCTTCCATATCTGCAATATGAATGATCAGTGGATTATCGGAAGGTCGACCTTTCGCCCGATAGATTTTAGCAGATGCCTGCGGATCCAGCCCGTTTCCTCCAAGTCCATATACCGTCTCTGTGGGAAATGCTACCAGACCGCCCTGTCTCAGAATCTCTCCGGCTTCCCGGATACCTTCCATATCTAATTCCTGGGGATTCATGCGAATCACTTTTGTTTTCATTTTCTTTCACCTTATTTCTTCACATCTGATAACAGTATACTAGAGTAACGTGCGATGGGCAAGTGTAAATTTATCACAAGACTTCTCAAGCTCCTGTGATTTTTTCATTTTCACTTTTTCTCTGCCAAACTGCTCAGATATTCCAAGGTACCACTGCAGATTGCTTTTGCCACCTTGTTCTGATATTTTTCATCCGTCAGCAATAAGGCTTCCTGATTATTACTTAAAAAACCACATTCTCAAAATGTCAAGAGGATGATAAAAACTTTTTTCAGCTTTTTATCATCCTCTACTTGAATCAATTTCTCAATTTATTTCATTTTTTTACCCAAATACCATTGTATAATTCCCAGATACTCCGTCTTCTTTCCTTCTGAATTACATTTGCCATATTCGATCATAAGGTTCCTGATTTTTTCTTTCGTCCAGGTACCTTGGGGCATTGTCTTTGCAATCTCGTTAATTACAGCATTTAATTTTTCTTTTCTATTCTGAGGTAATCTGTGCCCTTCACTGTTCAGATTCAGGGTTTCATTTAAATCTTTCTGTATATCTTCATTTTCCGAATAGATTTCTCCTGACTTACTTCTGTATTTTATCTCAGACAGGGTTCTGCTGTCTCTTGGGTCTACAATTATTCTGACATTGCCTTTATGCGTATCACAGGTATCATCTTTTTTCTTTTGTCCATTCATATGCCCCAGGCACACTCCAAGCATATTGCTATAATCCAGTCTTTCCAATTCTGTCAGATTATCTTCCGGATCCCAATGTTCAATCTTCATTTTTTCTTTTTCAATTCTCCGCATACAGTACGCACAAAGATATCCTTGCTCCCGCAGCAAATTTTCTCTAATATCATCTTTATTGCATCCATCATAATAAGCATGAGCCTGCTTTTTATATGCCGTCAATGATGCCGGTTCCTTCCCCTTTTGAATATATATCATATTAATCCCTCAGTTCCATTGTATCAAACTCATATCTTGTTCTCATCTGAATCAATGTTGGATGATCTGGTGCTGTTGCCTTCTCTAATTCTTCCAATATTTGTTTCGCCTCGCCATAATCTTCTTCATCCAGAGCATCATAAAACTGATTAACTCTCTTCTGCACTTCCTCCGGTATTTGTGTAGTATTCTGATAAGCCTGCAGTGCAGTATTGATATCCATTCCATAGTGCGAATACCCATACTGATACTCAGCCTCTTCGATATCAATAATCCACACATCTTTTGCTGATGCAAATAATATAGGAGAATGTGTTGTCGCTATAAACTGGACATTTGGAAATGTCTTTCTCAGAGAATCTATAATATTCCACTGCCATTTCGGATGCAGATGCATATCAATTTCATCGATTAAAACAATTCCTTTTGTTGCACATACCTCTGATCTTTTATTCGGATTTAATATTGCCATTCTATAGGCTATATCAAACACCATCCAAATCAAAGACTGATAGCCAGAACTTAAATCTGACACAGGAAGTACCAAATCTTCGGTCTTATACATTAAGTCTTCTAACTGTTTGTCATAGAAGACCTCATATGTTCCACCTGAATTCATATAACTCATAAAATCAGCTACTGCTTGTTTCACAGCCTCATATTCTGCAATTTTCTGCTCTTTCTGCCATGAAATCTGCTCCATCTTAATACACCAGTTTAAAAGCAGTTTTATATTAGAAGCTTCATATAATGTGTCAATATAACCTGCTGTTCTGGAGTATTTTTTTTTAAATACATTTTCTGTTTTCTCTCTTTTTTGAGACCATACTCTTCCTGCGCCCTGATAATTTAATATCGGATATTCCGCATCAGGATTCACTGACATTTCCTCTGCAACCTTACAAATTTTACGCGGCTGAATCGTACTGCGCGATGCTTTTATGCTTGTCCGTCTTCGAATCCATTCAATATTTTCACCGTTGATATCTGCCTTTAACACCACCTCTGTTGGAACCTCATAAATCTCATCACATGACCCATCGCCTGTCAACTTTATCACTTTTCTTATCTCATCCTTAGAAAAATGTCGTGTTGAGACATCACTAAATCCTGCGATAAATCCGCCTAATCCAACAGAAATCGCTTCTAATATAGAAGTTTTACCTTTTCCATTCTCCCCTTTAATCAAGTTAAATCCCGGTTTAAATTCTATAGATGCGTATTCAATTCCTCTGAAATTTTTTATATCTACGTTTTGAACAATCATTTTATATTATCTCCTATTAGATTCGCCCGGAACTACCGCAGCCCTTTTCAACATTTTAGAAAGCAAAGAAAATCTATATTTAGTTTATCATATACGTTTTTCACAATCAACGTCAACCTCTGTCTTTCTTCAATCATAACTCTGAAAGTTTTGCTTTATTATGGAATAAAATTTCACTTTTTTCACTTTTCTTTTTTCCCAATGCTATCTTTCCCAGCACCTTCCAGTGCCCATTCAGGTTTCCAAATGATTTTCATTTCGCTCTCCGGAAAAATCCAAATTTCTTTGACAAAGACCTTCAAAACTTCACGTGTAAGCCACGAATCATCTGCTGTACTCTGAACCTCTTCCAGTAGATTCTCCAAATCCGTTCTTACCACCGCTGTTTTTGTCTCCGCTTCCACATCTTCTGTCTCAAACATTTCCCGAATATTTTCTTTCTTTCTCAAAAAAGTGTCTTTATCAATCTTTCCCTCCGCATAAGCCTCATAAATATCAGAGAGCATTTTCTTCTTTGAATGAAAGCTTTGAGAAGGAGTTTTTCTCTTCCCTCCCGTATTCTCTCGTGAAGACTTCTTTTCTTCTGTCTTTTGACTTATCTTCAATTTTAAACCAACTAAAATAAAATCAGCCATAGCTTCCTGCAGAACATTTTCTTCTATATATATTGTACGATGTAACTCATCATTGTCCTCACGGGAATATTTGCATAGATATTTTCTATTCGCCCCACCTTCCTGCACCATATTTTTCCCACAGCATCCACATTTTAAAATCCCACTAAACAGATGCCTTTTAATTTTTTCTCCGGGTATATACATTTTTTGATTTCTTTGAATATAGTTTTTCTGTATCTGATCATAGATTTTCTTTTCAATAATAGGTTCATGCATATTTTCTACAATAATTTGTTCCTCCGTATTGACTTTTTTCAAACCTGCTCTGCCCATTTCTTTTCTCTCTACCCGATGATTCGTTATGCTGCCAATGACTGCCGGACTTTTAAGAATATTTCTTACAGAATCTGCACTCCATTTCATCTTCTGGATTTCCTCTTCCTGTATGCCTTTCGTCCGTATCCCCAATCTCCAAAGCCTTTGCCCCGGACATTCCACTTTTTCCTTATTTAAAACTCTCGCAATTTCCGACAAATTTTTTCCTTCCAATGCGAATGCAAAAACCCTTTTCACTGTCCCGGCAGATTCCGGATCTACTAATAATTTATGTCGGTTATCCGGATCTCTCACATAACCAAACGGTGGAATCGCACCCAAAAATAATCCTTTTGGGGAAAGATTCCTTTTCGTCTGTATTTCTTTTACTGATAATTCCTTACTATAGTAGTCATGTATGATATTTTTGAAAACGACATCCAGCCCAGGTACATCCCCCTGATTCTGTTTACTGTCATAACCATCATCTACGGATATAAAGCGGATTCCCAACAAAGGAAATATCTGTTCCAGATAATTTCCAACCTCCAGATAATTTCTTCCGAATCTTGAAAAGTCCTTTACAACAATGCAGCTGATTTGCTCCTCTCTGGCCAGCTTCATCATTTCCTGAAAGGCTGGACGATCCATATTCGTTCCTGTATATCCGTCATCAATAAATTCACGAATTTCCCCAGATGCTGTTTCCGGATGACACATTAAAAAATTCCTCAGATGAACTTTTTGATTTTGAATACTCACACTTGCGGTTTTCAATTCATCCAAATCTCTGTCTTCCACAGATAAACGAATATATAATGCAATGATCTTTTCCTTCATGCGCTGCAGCTCTCTTTTAATCTTTCATATAACATTCTCATCTCATCTTCAAATTGAAAAGTTATCTCAATTTTTGCATTTTCTGCCACAGTTATCTTTTTAACCAATACATCTATCAGCATTTTATTCAATTCCTCTGTTTTCAAAAAATTCTCATACACTGCAAAATAATCAGGATTGCCTAATAATTGCATTTTATATATTTCATACTTATCTGACAGTTCTTTTATTTTCTCCTGGGCTGCTTCTTTACAAGCTCTATATTCTGTCTGCTTCTTTATATAGTCTTCCATTTGTATTTTTCCTTCTGTCTTTTCCTTATATGTATCTGCTAAACGCCGGGTATACCATTCTACATTTTTTTGCGAATTCGCTATTTCCTTTTGTAATTGCTTTTGCTCTATCTCCGCTTTTTCTTTTCTTTTTCTATCCATATGACCATCTTCAATGGAAAACAAAAGTTCAATATAGAAATAGATTGCTTTTTTTAGTGCCTGGAATACTTTTTCCTCACTGATATATACAAATTTATAACAAGAACCGTCATTTTTTCTGGATTTTGAAGTTACATAATTATATGTAACCCTCTCATTTTTATAGACATTTCTTCCTCGATACATTTTTAGACCCTCGGCACTGAATATTTTATTTTTCAGAAGATCTTCTGTGGATGATACGTTCGTATATTTTTTTCTTTTTTCTCTGTTCGCTTCCAGTTCCTTCCTGCAGATTTTCTGTACTTTATCAAACAAAGAACGATCTATTAAAGCCTCATGGGTATTCGGAACAATCACATAATCCTCTTCTTTTTGCTTTTTTTGTGTATTCCTTCCCTCCGCAATACATTTCTGTTTTTTCCCCTGAACCATATCACCCGTATACATCTGATTGGCAAGAATGGTCTTAATGGTTGTCGCTTCCCAGGTCCGATGAGCGTATTTTTCATGATGGACTTTTCCCTTACGATACCAGTAAGTCATCGGAGCTATTTCCCGTTCCTCCTCTAAGATCTTTGCAATTTCCGTATTTGTCTTTTTCTGTTCTTTCAGCTGAAAAATCTTACGAATTACCGGCGCAGTTTCTTCATTAATTACCAGTTTATGTCCATCTTCAACTGATTTTTCATATCCATATGGAGGGATATTTCCAACAAATTCTCCTTTTAATCTTTGATTCTGTTTTACCGTAAAGATTTTTCTGGATATATCTTTTGCATATGCATCATTAATGATATTTTTTAGGGAAGCCATAAGATCACCCTCAGGGTGAAGACTGTCAAAGTGATCATTAACAGCAATAAAACGTACATTAAAAAAAGGAAATACTGTTCGAATATATTGCTCTGTTTCAATATGATTTCTTCCCAACCGAGATAAATCTTTCACAATTACACACCTGATGATCCCTGACTTGATATCCTGCATCATTTCGCCAAATGCTGCTCTTGAAAAGTTCGTACCGGAATATCCGTTATCGCAATATATTTTTACAATCTTCAAATCCGAATTTTTTCTGACATAATTCAAAATCACCTGCTCCTGATTATCTAATTTGTGGCTGTCACTCTTTTCATTTTCTTCCTTTGAGAGACGTATATATACAGCACACTGATACACCTCATCTCTCGAAACTGCTAGTTTTTCAACCGCCTGCTCTTGTTTTCTCTTCCTGCTTACCCTTGCCATATTTCATGTTCCCCCTTCATTTTTTGTATCAGATAACACATATCATCAAATTCATCCTGATAGGTAAAACAGATTTTTATTTTTTTCTTCGACACTACAGATATGTGAGATATAAGCATTACAAGAGTCTTTCTGTCCAGTTTTTGAATATTTCCGAATTCCCGGAAGAGTTCTATACATCGTTGATAACTACTTGTTTTATTTAAAACTTGCTGCTTCTTTCGATCCAATTCCTGAATTGATTTATGTAATCGTTCTTCGTTTGTTGAATAGATATTTCTCAAATCCAAATATTCATCCTGATCAACTATTCCCTCCAAATAATCACGATATAAAGATTCATTCAGATTCTGATAGCGTAATAATTCGTTTTTTGCAGATGCAACCAACTCCGTCAATGCATCTGTCTCTCGTTTTAACAAGGGCATTTCATCCACATGTTTCAACAGCTTATCTATATCAAGCAGTGTCTGAATATGTTTTTGAATTGATGTGAGCACCGCTTGTTCAAGATCATCCTCCCGGATTACTACACCTTTACACTTTATCGTTCGTTTTCTGTCATAGCAGCCATAATACGTATATCGGGTATGATTTCTCACAACTGTCCTTCGTATCAATGTATCTCCACATTTTTCACATAGAACCAACCCTGAAAATAAATATACTTCTCCTTCTCCTGTTGAAATTCTGGTATCAATTCCTGCCAATTTTTGCACAATATCAAAATCTCTTTGAGAAATAATAGCCTCATGAGTATTTTTTACCCGAATCCATTTTTCCTGATCAATTACTACAGTTTTTTTTATTTTGTAGTTGGGTCTTGTACTCTTTCCCTGTACCATCGTTCCCAAATATATTTCATTCGTTAGGATTCTATTAATCGCATTGAATGACCAGGAAGCTTCTCCATTTCCATGAAATCCTGATGCAAAGTTTCTGCTGTCCGGAGAATGCCTTTTATAATCATACGGGCAAGGAATTCCTTCCTGATTCAATATATCCGCAATTACAGCATTACTCTTTCCTTCAATTCTCAACTGAAAAATTCGCCTGACCACTTTAGCTGCAGGCCAATCAATAGTAAGCTGGTTTTTATTATCTTCTGCCTTTTTATATCCATACGGTGCAAATGCTCCTACATAATCTCCAATTTGATGTTTGGCATTTAGGTTTGAACGAATTTTAACAGAGAGGTCTCTGCTATATGCATCGTTTACCAGATTTTTAAATGGCAAAATAATCTGATCTCCGGGCTGTCTTTTTTCTGCACTATCATAATTGTCATTAATCGCAATAAAACGCACACCTAATGCCGGAAAAATCTGTTCAATATATTTTCCGGTCTCAATATAATTTCTCCCAAATCTGGATAAGTCTTTTACAATAATACAGTCAATTTTCTTTTCGTGTATATCCGTTATCATTTTTTGAAATCCCGGACGTTCAAAATTGACCCCGCTATATCCATCATCGGAATATTCTTCTACAATATGAATTTCTGAATGTGATTTTTGGAAATTTCTGATAAGTTCTTTTTGATTTCTGATGCTGTCGCTTTCTGCTTTATCTCCATCATCCTGCGATAATCTTGTATAAGCCCCTGCGAAATAGCATTCTTTCTTTGAAGACTTCATAAGCCATCCTCCTTAACTTCCGAGAACAGCTTGTAAATATAAGATTTGTTATGATTTGTCCTGTTTTAATATTATCAAATCTTTTAATCTCTTTCAAGCTTCTTCTCAAAAAACTATCGTTTCAAAATAGTGCTCCATCTTGTCCTGAAGACTTTCTCCATCAGATTCAAAAGAAATCTCCACTTCCACATTACCTACTCGAAAGGCATACGGATTTCCTACTTTTTCTATAAAACTGTGAATTCTTTCCGCTTTGTTTAAAGAATTGTCTATCTCTACCTCTGACAAATCAACCAACTGTTCTTTTTCCATATGTGATTCTCTCCTGTATCTTTTCTTCCATAATATTCATACTGGTTTGTCCTATATTCATCCATGTCATAACAAAAGAATATAATAAAATGATTTATCACATTCTTTTATTGTGACATTTTATATGGCATCAGGCTGACTGTTTCCGTCAGCCTGAATTTTATTTGTCCCATCCCCTGCCATTCGGGAGTATACCGGGCTGGCTGGCACCATCATATCATCGCTGCTGTACCCTGTCTCACAACACGCTGATCCCGGGCGCTACACCGGGCCGACAGCTCTTCGCTGCCGGAAGTATCATTATCTTCCTCATTTCAAATCAATCTGCCACCTTTGATCCATGTGAAATGCCGCTAACATACCTTTGCTTCTTCTGCTACGATTCCTGGCGTTTATCCTTTCGGACAGGTATTTCATGGCGAAGCTGCTGGTTTCACATCACAATACTGTGTCTCAGAATATGTACCTGTGTATACTGGCTATTCAGTTTTCAATCGAATATTTGTCAGCCGATGAAAAAATACTTGTCCAAATACTCTTTCATCGGCTGATAACCTATCCCAAATAATTTTCACGTAAACTACTCTTTAAACTCAGCAATATATCATGTATCACTGAAAGTTCATAATCACTGCAGTCTTCCAGTTCTTTCATAATCTGACAGCTTTTTACATCTTTCCGCACCATATCATCGCACTGAATCAGCATTGCCGGAAGCACCTGCAATGCTTCCGCTATTTTCTCCAGTCCTTCTCTCCCAATATTTTTTCTTCCGGTTTCTACTTGGGAAATATATGAAGTAGAGAGATTTGCTGCTTCAGCCAACTCATCTTGTGTCATATTTCTTTTCTTACGGTAAAATTTTATTTTTTGGCAACTTTCCATCGTTTTTATCCTCTGGCATTTTTCTTTGTATATGAAAATTGTAATCATAAACCTGCAAATACGGAAGAAACTACAGGTCACACTTTTCTTTACTTTTTGTGCGAGTTTTTATACGCAAAAAAAGAACAGCTTTTACACTGTTCCCAATCCTAACACTTCTTTTACACTTTTCTACATTATTTTGCTCAACGATATCTTTTTACTCTCCAAGTGCTTTTAACAATTCATATAGCATTCGAGCAAAGGAGTCTACCTTTTCCTGCTGTTCCTCTCGAAGTTTTTTATATATAGCTTCAGATTCTGACAACATATATTGTGATTCATCCTGCAGAAAATAATTAACAGTAACGCCTAAAGATATAGCTAACCGGTGTAAAACATATACTGAACATCCTTTTTTTCCTGCCTCGACTTCATAAAGGAATTTCGCAGATATATCTGCACATTCTGCCAGGTATTCCCTTGTGTATTCTCTTTGTAAACGTAATTTTTTTATTCTTTTGCCAATTTGTATATTAAATTCATCATATGCATGTTCCATTTTTAGTACCCTTGTTTATCATACGAAATTTCTTCATTCTAAAAAACACGCTATAATTCCTGTAATACGTACTATAGCTTCATCAGTATTGTACTGATGAAACATCTACTTTCTATAAATTTGACTGAACAATCCTTTTTTCTCTTTCAACGCAAAAATGATTCCTCTTCTTCCTAATATATATACACCACCTTGTATCTTCAGTAAATATCCACCCGCATTCAGTCAAGAAAATCCATTTTGCCAACCAAAAATAGTATCCTCAGTCATAAATAAACCAGAGAGGATTCTATATGAAAAACTTTAAAACATTTCTGCAAACAAATTACCATTACACCGATTACCAAATAAAAGTTATGGACTATTGCATAAAAACCTGTCTTTCAGAAATCAGTAAATTTATTTTTATGGGAATTTTCTTCAGCTGTTTTTCTGCATTCCATTATTATCTCTATGCCACACTGATTTTATGGATCTTAAGATTCTGCAGTGGCGGGTTACATTGTAAAACTTACATTGGATGTTTACTTTTTTCTCTTACATATTTAATACTCTGCATCCTTTTGCTTCCACGATTCATCCTGTCAACCTTTTGGACACTGGTTCTCTTACTCATGTGTATTGTAACTGCATATTTTATAGCTCCGGTTCCGTCTATCTATCGGCAGCATATTACACCGATCCGCCGGAAACAATACCGAACATACCTGATTATTTTTTTATTTATACATTTTATTTTTACGTTCATTTTCCCTCAAAATCAATATCTTTCCGTTGGATTTTGGGTGATTATGATACATATGATTCAATTATCAATCGCATATGCAAAGGAGGTGTTATCGTGAAATCACTTTTAGAAGCTGTATGCAGTTTGTGCTTAGCTAGTTCTGCTATGATGCACTGGGAAGGCTGCAGTATCTTATTCTTTGGTGAATATCCATTCCCTGAAAAATAACTAAAAATACTCGGATAGAAGCACACACATGATGTTCTCTATCCGAGTATTTTTTATAGATCTATAATCATGACCAGACAATCTCGTTCTTCAAAATTAATTTTAAGAACTCTGGGTTCAAAATGATAACGCTGACCATACTCTGCAATTTTATGTAATCCTAACCCCTGATGCCCCTTTTTACTGCTATATCCCTCATCAAAGAGCCGCATAACATTTCCATATGTCATATCCTCTATCGTATTTGCTACTTGTACGGAAAAGGATTCTTCCTTCACTACACGTACATAAATCATTGGATTTTCTATTTTTTCCACCGCTTCGATCGCATTATCCAATAAAATCCCCAAAATCTCAATCATGACAAATTCCGGAATCCTGCACATTTCCAGTTCTACGCCAAGGGTGTATTTTATTCCAATCCCTTTCGCATCTGCCTCTAAAAATTTGCTATATAGAAATCCAGCTAACACAGGCCAATTGCTACTTAACAAACCATAAAATTTATTTTCATGTAACAAAGTTCCAACATATTTTTGTTGTTCTTCAACCAGTTCTTCATAGGTCTTTAACATATAATGCATTCCGACAATCGCCTGCAGATGATTATGGAATTCATGTTGTTTTTTCCGCATCGTGGCAATTAAGCTTGCAAAAGAATTGTCATACATTTTATGCATCTGCAACTCTCTTTCAACCTTAGCTTTATTTTCCTTCTCATTTTGCCAGCTATATACCAGAATACAGGTTAAACTTCCTACAAGCAACAACATCATAAACTGACCCACAGATGTTTCCATTTCTTTTTTATATTGAACAATCCCTTTTATTATTACCAAAAAAGGAATCAGAAATGCTGCAAACACCATAAAATTCTTCCTGATTACAAACTTATATAGACTGTGCAATTCTCTTCGGATAAGCAGCAAAATAATAAATGCTATTAAATTTATAACGATCGCACTTAATGAATCTGCCAAAGATTCCAAACGCAGTAAGGTAAGGATCAAAACTCCCACTAATTGTCCTACCCCTAAAACTATCACATAAATTAGATTTGCAATGGTAAAACTTTAATATTGATTTTAATTGAACATTACCTACCATTGCTCAAGAAACAGAAAAATATACTCTTCAATCCTCCAATTTCAAAAGCGTAAGCTACATACATTAAGCTACCTAAACTAACTCTTGTTATAGAACTATTTTTCAATCTGCGCTTTTGTATTATTCCAAAACCACCTTACATACTAATATTGAGTGTACAATTATTAGCTATACACCTTACATTTGTCTTCCGATATTTCTTTTTCTATTTTTATCATTGTTTCTTGACAATAATCCAAAATCCAGTTAGAATTTATTCTTAACCTTTCCTTCAAATATAATGCAGTTTCATTTACCCTTGTATATTGTTCTTTAGAAATTACCCCCTGTGCCAAAGCCATATCAAGCTCATCTCTATCATCTTCAACTATTTCACCTGAGTCTAATATAATTAAATCGAGAAACAAATCATTATAAAAACAAACCCCATCCTCATCTGTACCCTGACCATCAATCATATCAATATACCATAAAATTGTCTTTCTATTTTGATCCATATACATAGTTATAACATAGTTTTTATATTTAGGCACTATTACAAGCCACTGAAATCCATCATCCGCAACTACCGGTCGGCCATCCAAAAATCCCCACACCTGTTTTTCTTTTACCTTCTCAATATGTATTAAACCATATCGTTTCTCTTCGTCTTCTGATAAATAAACATTTTTTTTAACGATAGATCTATTCCATTCATCAAAAGTCATTCTTGTATGCTTAATTTTTAACTTATCCCCCATAAGCACCTCCAACAAAATTTTACACCAAATTATTTTCCATTCTTATACTCTCTGTATATTTTTATTGAAGATGTATAAGAAATCCTTATTTTAAGTTATTACGAGCTTTCTCTTCTTATAGCCACCTTCCTGTTCCCTCTTCACAGACCGCAACAAACCATCTCATGTCTGGCAAGATCTCCCACCTGCTACAGTAGAGTCCTAACTACCTTCGTTCTGTTTATCTGTAGTTGGATGCCGATTATGCTCACATGCAAGGTCTTTTCCCTACAGCGAAATTCTTACACAGCTACACTGGCTATATATTTTTCAATACTACTACAGTTACCTTCCCGCTTCTCGGCACCAACTGATAATGGACGCTTTAATTATCTGCGCTACAACTGATGGCTCCTGTCGGTGTATATCCGACATCATCTTCTCCAAATTATAAGTCACACCGTTCCTTGAAGACTAAAGAACTTCCAGTTAAAACAGGAGCTGCGCTTCTTGATATCAACCGTACCAGTGTGTATTACAAGGGCACGCCCATATCTCAGGAGGAGTTAGATTGCAAATCGATCATAGATCGATTACACACAGATAACCCGGCCTGGGGAGCACGACAGCTGTCTGCTCAACTGAAGAAGCGTGGGCATCAGGTTGGCCGCCGGAAAACGCGCTGTTATATGAATGAAATGGGGATTGATGCAATCTATCCAAAAATGAACCTTTCTAAACGTATACAACAGGCTAAAGTCTGCCCGTATCTGCTGCGAAACGCCGTTATCAACCGTCCTAATCAGGCATGGCCAATCGACATTACATACATCCCCATCAAGCATGGATTCCTGTATCTGACCGCTGTAATCGACTGGTATAGTCGCTGTATCGTTGGCTGGGAAGTCGATGATACTCTAGATACCAGAATGGTCATAACTGCGTTAAAAAAGGCGTTTATGGTAGCAAAACCTATTATCCTGAATTCGGATCAGGGCTGTCAGTTTACAAGCAATGAGTACATGAATTTCCTCAAAGAGAACCAGATCCGTCAAAACATGGATGGCAAAAGCCGGTGGGCTGACAATGTCATGATCGAACGATGGTTCCGGAGTTTCAAGTACGAGGAAACATATCTGACCCAATACAACAATATCCGAGAAGCAAGGAAGGCTATTGGGAAATATATGCATACATACAACTTTGAACGTTGTCATTCAGCACTCAATAATCAGACACCGGCATCCTGCTATTATCCAATCCTGTTACTGGATGATCATGCAGCCTAAGGGGGAGTTTCTCCCCTACCCAGTTACATATATCAGTTCATTATAAAATGCTTAGATTTTTGTCTTGACAACTGAACCACTATATTCGAGTGCGAATTCTCACAGGAAGTTCACACACTCTGTACTTATGACTATTCCTGGCATCGGTTTCGTGAATGGCGGAATAATTCTTGGTGAAATCGGTGAAATTCACCGTTTTTCCAGTCCAAGTAAACTGCTTGCATACGCTGGTTTGGATCCATCCATATATCAATCCGGTAACTTCCAAGCCCGAAGAACTCGAATGTCCAAAAGAAGTTCTCGAACCCTTCGTTATGCGTTAATGAATGTAGCACATAATGTTGTGAAAAACAACGATACATCACTAATTAAGTTGGATATTATATTCGCATGCTCATATGACTCTATATAATTTATTGTTTGAATAATATTTACCACTTATTTAATCCCCATTATTCTCCTCTTCATGATCTAATCTCGTGTACTATATCATTCACAATTAGTATAATTCTTTTTTCTGTTAAATTTCGCAGACTTCAATCGCTTTGTTAATGAAAAATATTCTGAGCATTATACTAAATACAGTACACTAGTCTCACAAATTTATGAAAAGGTATTTTATGTAATACATCCAAAAATATATTAACTCATTCGTGCCATTAAAAGACCGTCGAACTTCACAACTCAACCGCTACATGCCACTATTTGTATACATTACAATATTCAGAAATTATCGTTACTACTTTTTGTGATAGTGCCGGAGCAAGTGTTTTAAATGCTGGAGCTGTTACTAATTTACATTTTCCGTCCCTATTACATATTTTTTCAATCTTAATATCCATTCCTCTATTTAAAAATTGGTTATTTAGAGCATCAATATTCATTTTATTCATTTTTTTGCAGTATTTTTTTCTCTGCTCAGAAGTACAGATAGACTCACCGCAATCTATTGGATTAAAATAATTCGTCATGCATTTACAGTTCACTCGTTAATATTCCATGTTTCCCACATACATACAGATATGCCAACCTCTCACATAATTTGCATATCTTCAGATTTTTTGTCCTATTTAAGACTATCCTCCTTTCAGTTTTTCACCTTTTTATTATCTACTATAAGTTTCTTCCAAATACATACGATTATCCCTCAGACCATTATCATTATATTCCGCGGTATCTTTACGATCATAGTCTATATCCGTATTTCACGGTTACAGACTATTATAATATTCTTTTTCCCTAGTTACAATATAAAAATATAAAAATCTATTTAGAAAGAGGGATCATATGAAACTTGATTACAAAGCAATCGGCAAACGAATCAAATTTGCAAGAATCCAAACGGATATCACCCAGGAACATCTTGCTGAGTTAGCTAGTATTTCTCCAAGTCATATGAGTAACATTGAAACAGGAACCACAAAAGTCAGTCTTACTACTATTGTTGCAATTGCAAACGCTCTCCAGGTTACAACAGATGACTTTCTCTGTGACAATGTTATTCAATGTAAAGTGCAATTCCAACGCGATATTGCCAAACTGCTCGCCGGCTGTGATGAATATGAAATCCGGATTGTTAAAGATACTCTGGCTGCTTTACTTGACAGTTTGCGCCGAGATGAACAGTTGCGAAAACAAATACCTGAAACGCTTTAGATGCAGGAACTCTACCGAACAGTTCCTGCTATTTTTCCAATAGCAAATACATACACAATTCCTCTTTGAAGTATGGTTGTTTCGTAGAATACACGCCACACTGATTTTATTTATATACTCACCACATTTTTCCAATTATAACAATTATACCGTTTACATTATGATATTTTCCATTACCCATAATTCTTTTTTTATAACTTTTGATACGCTTTTTTATTCTTTTTCCCAATCACTTGTCTAAAAATTACGTTCTGAAAATTATGAATTCACTTTTTATGTATACCTTCTGTTGTTTCAACCACGATAAGATGATAGTAACTTCAACTCGTGAAACTCATATAATCTCTTTTCAAAGGATAGCCTTTATAAGCTTTCATTTCCTTTTTATAAATTATTTCAATATTCTCCATTTGTAAAACCGTCCTATCATCTTTTTTTCATTCAGCATTATTTGTAATGATCTTGCTATGCTCTGAATTGTCTTGCCATTTCTTTTTCTATTTTTCAACTTCTTTCGATAAACACATAATCTTTGTAATACTGTTGGTGATCACATGAGCTGTCACTGAGATGCTTTCATCATCTGTCAGTGGGTTGCTCCGTTTCTTGTCGCTATTCATTCTTAAGATTCTGGGGAGTCTCCTCCCCAGACCATAGTCAGATATACTTAGACAGCCTTCATTTAAACATTTCGTTTTCACACATCCTGTTTTGAAATCATAAATACTATTCACATGATTTCTTGTGTCTGCATCAATTCCCAGACAATATACCAACGCTTTATGGTACACATCCTGATACCTGCACTCCGGCAAATATTTCAAGTAGAAAATTTTGTGAGCTTCGCTCTTAAAAGTTATTGTGTAATTTTTTTTGCTGTCTATTGCCCCTACCGCTGTACATACATTCATTTTCGTCTCCTTTTCTTTCAGATACATATTTTCTGGTACAAAAATAGGACTTATTAGCAATATCTGCCTTTCAGCAAACTTTACTAATCAGTCCTACCAAATTTTCAATATGAAGTTTTTCCTCCTTTCCGATTTGCCATTATTATTCCATTAGCATTAGTGAAAAATTTATGTTTTCACTTCGTTTCCACTGCTTTCACATGAAAACAGCTCTTTTTCCCGCCAAAATGGCGGCATTTTGAAGCTTTTTAATAGGACAAAATCACTCAAAAATCCTTTATTTACGGCTTTTCTCTGATTTGTCATTATAATACTACGTGGTTCTACAATCACCAGTGTTGCCTCTGTCTTTTTCAGCATATAATAAGTCCTGTTCCCTTTGGCCTGTCTGTGATTTTCCTTATCCAGCACTTCCACCAAATGTTTCTGTAATATCTCTGCCAGCTTTTTTCCTTCTGAAGAATCCTCATAATAAAAGACCTGTGCCCCATGAATTGCTTCTTCCGGGTAGCTGTTTTGATGAATACTTAATACACAGTCCGGCTGAATCTTCCGAACCATCTCACAACGTCTTTTCAGATCCTGTACTTTACTGTTTCCTCCGTCTCCTTCCGAAAGATCTACATCATTTTCTCTCGTCATATAGACCTTTACCCTGTTTTTTTCCAGTTGCTTTTTCAGCCGTTTTGCAATCTGCAGATTAATATCTTTTTCCTTTTCCTGATGAATCCCTATTTTTCCCGGATCACTGCCCCCGTGACCACTGTCTATCAATACCACACCATTCCCCGCTCCGGCATCTGCCCCTGTAAGTCTTGCTCCCGTCCTTGCCAGCCAGAACACACCGGTCAGAAGTAGCACCGTCATTCCCAGTTCCCATATTTTCTTTTTCATCGTAAAAACTCCCGGAGCATATTTATTAAAATATATGCCCGGGAGTCTGGTTCAAGTCCTGTGTTTTTCATTCTTCATCCTGACGGTTCATCATCTGTTTCATCTCTTCCTCGGAAAAATCTTCCTCTTCCTCGTCGAGATCTTCTTCATACTCCGACTCCCCCGTCTGCAGATTATTCTGTGCAGCAACTGTACTTTCGTCTTCTTTTTTTCTGGATGCCTCTTCATCTTCCAGCTCTCGCATGGTTTCCGGCATCGCACTGACAATCTTATGTACTTCTTTATAAGAAGCCATAAAACGAATCTGTGCCTGATTGATCAGTTCTACAATTTCATTCATCTCATCCTGTACAGCAATGTATTTTCGTTTTCCATCAGCCAGTTTCGCATCCACTTCTGCCTGTACGGCTGCCAGGCATTTCTCTGCTTCTTTCTTCGCTTCGTCCATCAGTTCATCTCTCGTAGCAATGGCCTCTGACACAATCTGATCTGCTGCTTTTCTTGCATTCTGTGTTGTAGTCTCTGCCTGCTGATCTGCATCGTTGAGTACCTGTTCTGCTTTTTCATTTGCTTCTCTGATAATCTTTTCCGCTTTCTCCTCAGATTCTAGCACCAGTCCACCGATCAGATCATAGCGGTCAATATATTTTTGATATTTTTCGCTGATCTCACGCTCCAGTTTTTCTTTCTGTTTCTGTTTTTCCTGAATTCGTTCTTCCAGATGAGCGATTTCTTCTTTATGTGCTTCTTTTTGTTTCTGCAGTGCTGCTGCTTTTTCACTGTCCTTTTTCGCAAGCTGTTTTTTCAGTTCCTGAATCTGCTTTTCCTGTTCCTTTTTTTCTTTAATCAGTTTGCTTTTTTCCGCATATGCTGCGTCCTTCATCTCGCGAACCTGATTCAATACATCATCTTTATCAAAACCACCCATCAACGTCGTTTTAAATCTTTCTTCTGCCATCTCTTTTTGTCCCTTTCCCTTCTTGTCTATACTCCTTTTATTTTACTGCAGATACTGTGCGATCACCGGCCATACAGATGCCCGCTCAAATCCCAGTTTCCACTCAGCTACTCCTGCCAGCTGATTCTCCTGTATCAGTTTCATCTTCTCCCCGATGGACTGTTCATCTTCCACCCAGATGGTATAGATTCCATCCTCAGCTTCTACGCTCGCTACATTCTGCCCGGCTTCATCATCCCAGTAAGTATCCATACCATGTTCACTGATATAATTTGCAGCTCCATCCATTCCCAACACTTCGCTGGTCAGATTTCCCGCACCAAATGGCTGAATCCAGACTCTTGTATAAAATGGAATCGCATTGATCACTTTCTGTGCCGGCACTTCCTTCAGTGTATCTTCGATACCTGCTTTTACAAATCCAAGTGAAGACACCGAACCTGCATCTGTGCTCCCTGCATAATGTTCATCGTAACCCATAATGATCACATAGTCTGCAACAATTCCCTGTTCTGTTCTGTCATAATGTTTGCTGTAAGTCGGAACCGGGTCATCAATGGAAAATACTATTCCCTGATTACGGCAGGCAATCGAAAGTTCTCGTACAAACTGAATATAATGCGGTGCCTGTTCTTCTGTAATTGATTCAAAATCCAGGTTGATTCCATCCAATCCCACTGAGGCTGCCTGTGTCATCAGTTGCTGAATGATATTGGCACGTGCCGCTGTACTTGACAGAAATGTCAGATTATCCGTTCCACTGTTAAAATTATCGATCAGTCCCCAGACCTCCATCCCCATAGCATGTGCCTGGTTTACATAATCAGCGCTTGCCAGTGAAGAAATTGTTCCATTATTATCCGTCACTGAAAACCAGGTTGGTGAAATCGTGTTCACTCCCTGTGCATCTGCCACCATCTGTGCCAATGTTGCGTTTCCATCCATACTGGTCACCTGATGAAACGCAAGATTAATTTTATAATCTTTACTGATATTGGTATATTCCGGTGCAGTACTTGCATGTTCCTCATTATCATCCTTCGGGTCCGAAAGTACCTCTTTTTTTATATATCCACTGTAGCCATCTGCCGTAGCAACTCTGCTCCAATTGTCCAGCTCCTCCTGCAGATACAGCGTATCTCCTTTTTTTACCTTGGCCACAATAGGACTCTTAATCCCGCCTTTCTGACGAATCTCACTGTTTTTCTGTGCCGTTACCAGCTGCAGATCATTCCATTTTGTTCGAACCACCACACGAGCCGGATCTTCAAAAGCAGTATACGTCATATCCGTATACTGGCTGACAAATTCAAGATCCAGATAAACACCGCCATCAATCTGTTTCAGTATCACATAATCCGTCGTCTGAGTCCCTGCTGATGTCACATACTGCATACTCTCAGGAACAATCTGAAATTCTTCCGTTGGCAACGTATACAACATCACCTGCTGCTGACTGTCCCAGTAAAATCTGCTGTTAATATATGTAGCAACGACAGAATTCTCTACATAATACCTTCCGTCGATCATTTTTACTTTTGCATCTTCCAGCTCATGGTTCACCACCAGCCCCGCCTCATCATCTCCGGTGAGCTGAAAATAGTCTTTTCCATCTATGATTGTTCCGGACGGGGTATATTTTTTAATAAATATAGAAAGGATCCCTGCGCAGATCACTAAAAAAATCAATATGATCACCGAAAAAACCGGTGTTATTTTTTTCTTCATTTCTGATAACCTCCTACTGCCCTTTATTATAACAACAGAATGATTTCCCGTCATCTTTTTTTGACATATTTTTTGTTTTTTCTATATCGCAAATATATTTTATCTTTGAAATTGACCTGTTGCTCGCGTAAAAGCAAAGCCACAGCAAGAAAAACCTGAGTTTTCTGCTGTGGCTTCTTCTTTTTGCAAAACAGCTTTTCTATGCAAGGGAGGGAACCTTATAGGATATTATTGTTTCTCTGCTGCTTTACATTTTCTGTTTCCATTTATAATTTCTGTGTATAACCATCTTCTTTCTTCACCGCATCGAACTCCAGCCGGAGCAGACGTCCGTAAGAATCCGGAACGTAATCTCTCATATAGGAAATATCTTCTGCGATCTTATGTGCTTTCCAGATTTCCTTCGGACTGCTGGGTTCTCCGTCCAGCCACAACGAAATCCCCTGTGCCTGATAAGCATCCAGTTCCTTTCGAAAATCATCCTTTTGCTTCTTATTTTTTTTCATGTTTTTTGTGATATATGATCCTTTCTTAAGTGCACAGCACCATTATTTTTCGAAAAGATGACACTCGTCCCATCAATTAAATTAATTACATTCATTTTTACACTTTGGGGAAAATACGATATTATACGCTAATGAATTGAATAAAATTGTAAATAGTTGAAACGTTTTTTGAAATGTTTATAGATTATCAAAACAGTGGCTGGCCTCACATCCTTTCCAGGAACCGTGCCACCTCTTCTAGTTTTTATTATACCTGATTTTTCCTATAATGCAAGAAGAATATTACGAAAAGGCCGAAAACCATTAAAATATTACACATTTTTCTCAAAATTGTTAAATTCTGTCTTTATTCGTCGAAAATCCTCTTCCGTACGGTTTGCAATCTTTTTCTATCACCTGCAGAAACTACTGTGAAATAACAAATGCAGAGATTTTAATCCTTTACATCCGGTTTGCATATAGTATATAATAACAATGATTCAATATGCTCTTTTTGTAGCTAGCTACGCTGAGGCTTTTTAAACTGTACAATTGGATTCGCAGACAAGTGAATGATACAGTTATTTCAGACACGCTCTAGAACAATGGTTGATAGTAAGGATGTGATATCTGTGAAAATAGAAAAAATTAATGATACCCAGATCCGCTGCACACTGACCAGCGAAGATCTGGCGGATCGCCAGCTAAAGTTAAGTGAACTGGCTTACGGATCCGAAAAAGCAAAAGATCTTTTTCGTGATATGATGCTACAGGCTCAGGATCAGTTTGGTTTTGAAGCCGACAATGTTCCACTAATGATTGAAGCAATTCCGATTACACCGGACAGTATCGTACTGATCATCACAAAAGTAGAAGACCCGGAAGAACTGGATACCCGTTTTTCCAAGTTTGCTGCCGGTATCGATGAAACTGCTCCTTCCCAGACGGAAGGGCCGGCTGTTACCGGTGCAGACGACATCCTGGATCTTTTCCAGAAACTGTGTGAAGGACGACTCAAAAAGCCTGTTGCTTCCTCTGAAAAAAATAAAACCGAAGATTCAGCCGACAGAAAAACAAAAATTCAGCCGGATACTGCAGAAACGCACTCTGATACAGAAGCAGCGGAAAATGACATTGCTCAGACCCGTCCGGATCTGACCCGTATCTTCACATTTTCCAGTCTGGACATCGTTATCCGGGCGGCTCTTGCTTTAAACGGATGGTATACCGGCACAAACACACTCTATAAAGACCGTGAGACTACTTACGTACTGATCCTGCATCAGTCCGGCATGAATCCGGAAGACTTTAACAGAGTCTGCAACATGCTCTCCGAATATGGTACCGGCAAAGCCTGCACCGCTGCAACAGAAGCCTATTTCAAAGAACACGGTGAGATTCTGATAGCTGATCAGGCACTGCAGCAGCTGTTATTATTGAATGTATAATTTTCAAAATCAGGTTTCGGTTGAAATCGGTTCACGGAGTCAATTATTGATATGCAATGCGGAAAAAAACGAAACGGCAGGACATCTGAATTCTTCCTGCCGTTTCGTTTTTCTTTACACGATTTTTTATTGTGCCAGATAATCATTAATCTGATCTACCAGCAGATCTACATCCAGTCCATGAACCATCGCTGCTTCTTCCAAGGTCTCTCCCTGTGCAGACGGACAACCAATGCAGTGCATACCGGCGCGCATTAAAATTACTACGATATTTGGATCGATCGTAACCAGATCGGCAATAATCATATCTTTGGAAATTTTTCTCATTCTGTTTATCTCCTTTCCTGTGATACGCACATTATAATACCATTTTCTCCCGTAGGCAACTATTGTATCACACCAAAATCATACAAACTCCTGCGATTGTACGTAAATTTGTACTTGTAATCCTGCACTACTTATATTAGAATGAGCATATAGCCGAGAGTATATCGGTAAATACGAAAAGGAGGATTTGAATTATGGCATATGTAATTTCTGACGAATGTGTAGCATGTGGAACATGCGCTGGTGAATGTCCAGTAGAAGCTATCAGCGAAGGTGATGGAAAATATGTTATCGATGCTGATACTTGTGTAGAATGCGGTACCTGTGCAGGTGTCTGTCCTACAGAAGCTATCGTTGAAGAATAATTATTATTTTAAATATAATTATTTCCGCGCGGAAAAAGGAGCTGTACACAAAACTGTGTACAGCTCCTTCTTTATGTTATTTAGTAACTGTTTGCTCCCTTCACAGTTACATTATTTTTTCTTTTTGCGATTTTCCTGCGTGGCGGCGACCATTTTTCTGGATTGTTGATGTCGCCGGATCGCTTCATCCAATCTTCGGTAACGTCCTTCTTTCCTCTCCTTCAGTTCAATATCGTGAATCAGGCGTTCCATGATTGCCTGAAAACGTTCTTCTTTTGTCGGTTGTTCAGATCTTCTTTTCTGCTTTTCTTCTTTTTTTTCAAAGGACTGCTCTGTCAAAAACTTCCGTGGAGTTACAATCTTTACCTGAATCTGTTCTTCCTGAAATTCCGGCTCTGTTTTCTGTTGTTTTGTAATACCCTCTCCCGATATCCTATGTTCTTCCACTTGCGGAATTTCATCCTTCTCATGAAGTTTCTCTTTTATTGTCTTTAACTGCAAACCCTCTTTTTTCAGTTCCTTGATTTTCTGAAATATTTCCAGATCTTTATCGGTGTAGTATCGATGTCCCATCTCATTTCGTTTGATGGACAAGCCCAGTTCCTCTTCCCAGTAGCGCAGTACATGAGGTTCTACCTGAACCAGTTTTGCCGTCTCAGAAATCAGGTATCTGGTTTCTTTCATAATACAAGTACCTCCTGCACTCATTATAGAGCATACAGGAGGTACTTTACAAGAAAATCTCTTCGCCTTTTTTAGTCCTTTTTCGCGTTAACAAACCGAGTGTACTCCGGCATCCATACCAGATTTACTGTACCGATCGGGCCGTTTCGCTGTTTGGCGATGATAATTTCCGCCATGTTTTTGTTTTCAGTATCTTTATTATAATAATCATCACGATAAATGAACATAACTACGTCCGCATCCTGCTCGATCGCTCCTGATTCTCGGAGGTCTGAAAGCATCGGCCGTTTATCATCTCGTTTTTCCACCGCACGGCTCAGCTGTGACAGCGCAACCACCGGAACATTTAACTCTCTGGCTACCCCTTTCAGTGCCCGGGAAATATCAGAAATTTCCTGCTGACGGGAATCACCGCCACGTCCACTACCGGACATCAACTGTAAGTAGTCAATGATAATAATATCCAGTCCCTGTTCCAATTTGAATTTTCTGCATTTGGACCGAAGCTCAGAAATGGAAATACCTGGTGTATCATCAATGATCAGACGGGAATTTCCAATCACACCGGCTCCCTCGATCAATTTCGCCCAGTCTTCATCTTCCAGACTTCCGGTACGGATCTTTTGAGAATCCACCTTAGACTCCAGTGAGAACAGACGGTTCACCAGCTGTTCCTTACTCATCTCCAGCGAAAAGATGGCTACTGATTTGTCTTTTCGAAAAGCCATATACTGTGCCATATTCAGAACAAATGCCGTCTTACCCATGGAAGGACGAGCCGCTACCAGGATAAAATCCGAAGGTTGCAGACCGGATGTCTTATAATCCAGATCCACAAAGCCCGTTGGAATTCCCGTTACAGTTCCCTTCGTCTGTGAAGCTTTCTCGATGGTCTCCAGGGCGTTTAACACCACCTGGCGAATCGGAACATAATCTCCACCCGTTCTGGTCTGAAGAAGCTGAAACAGCTGCTTTTCTGTATCTTCCATGATTTCTTCCACCGGTTCTTTATCCAGATAACAGGTATTGGCAATATCTTCGTTCATCTTGATCAGTCGGCGCAACATTGCTTTTTCTTTGACGATTTTTGCATAATGTCCTACGTTAACCGAAGTAGGTACCGCCGTCAGAAGATCCTTTGCAAATTCCATGCTGCTGATCTCCGGCGGAACATCCTTTTCTTTCAGTTTCTCCGGAAGTGTGACAAAGTCTACCGGTTTTCCTTCGTTATATAATTCCACCATGGAATCGAAAACAATTCCCATCTGCTGTCGATAGAACTCATCTCCGGTCAGGATCTCGGATGCAATCATAATCGCCTCACGGTTCATCATCATACAACCGATGACAGAGCGCTCCGCATCGTCGCTGTGGGGCAGAATTCGTTTAATCAGTTCTTCTTCCACGGAAGAATTCCTCCTATGCTTCTTTTACCACAACCTTCAGTTCACCTGTTACCTTCGGGTGTAACTTGATTGGCACCATAGTTGTACCCAGCTCTTTGATTGGAGCTGAAAGCTGCAGTTTCTTTTTGTCCAGTTCATATCCAAGCTGTGCCTTTGCCGCCTCCGCAATCTCTTTTGCAGAGATGGATCCGAAAGTTCTTCCACCTTCTCCAACTTTAATGCCTACGGTTACCTGTTTGTCTTTCAGTTCTTCCGCGAATGCTTTTGCAGCATCCAGATTTTCCTGTGCCACTTTGTCTTCATGAGCTTTCTGAAGTTTCAGATCATTCATATTTTTTCCGGTTGCTTCCACACCAAGTTTTTTGGGAAGTAGAAGATTTCTTGCGTATCCGTCACTTACATTAACAACCTGTCCTTTTTTTCCAAGAGCTTTTACATCTTCAAGCAAAATAACTTTCATCTTTATATATCTCCTTCATCTAGCATTTTCTGTAAAGTCTGTTTCAGTACATCTTTCGCCTCTGTAATAGAGTAATGTTCCAGCTGCGCTCCTGCGATATTCAGGTGCCCGCCACCGCCAAGGCGTTCCATCACAATCTGTACATTTATTTCGTCGATGGATCTTGCACTGATATAAATCGTATTGCGATAATCTGTCAGCACAAAAGATGCCTTTACCCCAATGATATTCAGCAACTCATTTGCCGCCTGTGCCCCAACCACTGTAGGGCTGTCAAGCCCTTCACTTGGACACACCGAAATTGCAAAGTGTTCCCGAAACAGTTCTGCGTTTCGGATAGCTTCTCCTTTAGCCCGATAATCCTCAACATGTTCACGAAACATCTTTCTTACCCTTGTCACATCCGCACCACATCTCCGCAGAAAAGCTGCAGCCTCAAACGTGCGGACACCGGTTTTTGTAAGAAAATTATTGGTATCGATCATTATTCCCGCATACAGACTGTCAGCCTCGATATTCCGGATCCGAATACCGTCCGCAAAATATTGCAGAATCTCTGCAACCATCTCGCAGGCCGATGATGCATAGGGTTCAATATAAGATAATACCGCATTCTGAATAATATCTTTACTCTGTCTGTGATGATCCAGTACCACGATTGTCTTGGTCATATACAGAAGTTCTTCACATTCTGTATAACCTGGTCGGTTCGTATCCACTACAACCACTACCGTATTATCATCCACAATCTCTTTTGCTTCATGACTTGTGACAAACATCCGGGAATCATAATCCTGGCTGTGCAGGAACCCGTCCATCAGCGGACGGATCGATGAAGTCGGATTATTGATTACAATATAAGCTTTTTTCTCCAGAGTTCTTGCAGCCCGGTAGATACCGATGGCAGCTCCGAAAGAATCCACATCTGTAATCTTGTGTCCCATGACCACGATCTTGTCCTTACTGCTCATAAATTCTTTCAGAGCATGGGCTTTCACTCTGGCTTTGACTCTGGTAGTCTTTTCCATCATCTGAGATTTTCCGCCAAAATACGTGATATTATTGCCATCTTTGATGACAACCTGGTCACCACCACGACCAAGAGCCAGTTCCATGGCGATCCGGGCCGATTCGGAAGTATGCGCATACGAATCCGCATTGATACCGATACCGATACTGATAGTTACCGCCATCTCATTTCCGATATTTACAGATTTTACTTCTTCCAGAATATTAAATTTTTTCTCTTTTAACTGTTCCAGTGACTTACGGCGCATGACCAGAAAATATTTATCTTTTTCCAGTTTCTTCACCACGCCGTCTATCGAAGCAAAATACTTGTTGATCTTACGATCAATCAGCGCGATCAACAAAGAGCTTCTGACCTCTTCAACGCTTTCCAGCGCTTCCTCATAATTATCCAGATACAAAAGTCCGGTCACAAGCTGTTCTTCCTGATTCTTCCGCATATACTTTTTAAGTTCTGTTTCATCAAAAAGATAGGCTGCAATCAAATAATTCTTCTCTTTATCTGCATCTATGATCTGAGAACCATCCAGCAGTTCATCGATCTCTACTCTTCGCATGTTCAGCCGAAAATCATGATCCTGATATGCGACTTCAAAATCTCTTACTTCCTCCGGCAACGGAAGTTTGTTCATTGTCACCTCCGGAAAAATATTTCCGATAAAGCGACGGTACTTCTGATCTTTCCCCGTCAGATAAAGGAACTCATCATTCATCCAGAGGATCTTTCCTTCTGCATCCAGCAAGGCATAGGGAAGTGCAAAGTTTTTCATCAGACTTTTCTGCACCTGACCATATTGGGTAGCAAAAGAAATCAGTTCGTTGAGGAGCACCGGTCTTCTGTGAAAATATAGCAGAATCCCGAGCAACAGATACACTGCCGTAAATACTGTACCGATTCCTCCCGCCTTCCAGCTGACGCTGTATAACAACACATCCATTGCCACCAGAAGTATCGCCAGAATAAAAGGCCAGCGCATATATGTTGCCAGCTTACCCTTTAACTTAATTCCATCTTTCATACTCTGTACCTATTATCGATTTTCCCTCCGCATATTCTATCCCCACAGAGTAAAAATCTCCTTTTCCAAGTACACCTTTGCTTTCTTTAAACAAAGGTATGATTTTCCGGCACTCTGTCAAAAATGACAAACCACCAAATTACTCTCCTATTATATCATTTCCCGCGCAAAGAAAAAAGTCTTTTCTTTTTAAACAAGAAAACCGCCATCGGTTTCCCGATGACGGTACAACAAACTTTTTGAATTAGTCTGTTACATATGGCATAATAGCGATATGTCTTGCTTTTTTGATTTCTACAGTCAGAGCTCTCTGATGTTTTGCACAGTTTCCTGTGATTCTTCTAGGAAGGATTTTTCCTCTCTCGGAAACATATTTTCTTAATTTATTTACATCTTTGTAGCTGATTTCATTGTTTTCTTTACCACAGAATACACAAACTTTTTTTCTTCTGCGTCCGCCTCTTCTCTTCATTGGAGAATCCGGTCTTTCACTTTTATTGTAAGCCATGAATATTACCTCCTTATCGAAATCTAACGATTCGCACCCGAACCTGGGTTCAATGCGTATTAGTTAAATGGCAGATCCTCATCAATTCCATCCGGAATATTCATAAAACCGTCTGCAGATCCGCTTCCACCTGCTGTCGGAGCGGATGGTGCTGCCTGACCGCCAAAATTACCACCACGGTAATTGTCGCTGGCTGCCTTGCTCTCTGCAAACTCCTGGTCTTCAACTACTACATCCGTGGTATAGACCTTCTGGCCGTCCCGGTTTGTGTAGCTTCCGGTCTGAATTCTTCCACTGACTACAACCTTCAATCCCTGACGGAAATACTTCTCAGCAAATTCTGCTGATCTTCCAAAGGCTACACAGCCAATAAAATCAGCCGTTGCCTCACCGTCTCTCTTGAATCTTCTGTCAACAGCCAGTGTATATCTTGCGATTGCCATTGAATTGTCACCTGCTGAATATCTTACCTCAGGATCTCTTGTTAAACGACCCATTAAAATAACTTTGTTCATATTCTTACCTCTCTTGTAAATGTATATACTTTTACGGGATCTTACAAACCTTTAATGGGCTTGGCACTTAAGAAAAATTAAGCTTCTTTCTTAACAACTAAATATCTCATTACATTGTCCATGATACGAACGTGTCTTTCAACTTCTGCAGGACAGGTTGCATCTGCTTCGAACTGGATGAAATAGTAGAAGCCTTCTCTCATTTTCTGAACTTCGTAAGCTAATCTTTTCTTACCCCATTCTTCAACTTCTGTAACTGTTCCGCCGTAACGTGCTACATAGCTTTTTGCTTTCTCTACTACGGCTTCACGAGCTTCATCCTCGATTTTTGCATTCACAACCAATGCTAATTCATATTTGCTCATGCTGTTTTACCTCCTTTTGGACTTTTGGCTTCCGGTTTCAGTACCGGAAACAAGGATAAATTATATATCACAAGACGATATTCTACCATGAATCAAAAACAATTTCAAGTATTTTCTTCACTCTTTTTCTGTAAATTTCTTGTGTTTTTTTCCACCAGTTTCCGTGCAATCATGATTTGATGACCGCACCCGGTGCATTTCAGACGGAAGTCAGCACCCACACGGAGAATTTCCCATTCGCTGCTTCCACAGGGATGTTGTTTTTTTAATTTTACAATATCCCCCACTTCATACTGATATGTCATATTTTTATTTCCCCTTTACTTTAATCTGTGAAAAAATCTGACCAATTGGTTTCTGGATCAGAAGATCTGTATTTCGATCCTGTGGTGTGGCACCTTTATTGATCAGTACCAGTGCTCTTCCACTGAAATAATCCAGCAGACCGGCGGCCGGATATACTGCGAGAGATGTGCCGCCCACGATCATCACTTCTGCCTCTGCAATGGTACGGATGGCATCCGATACTACCTCATTATCCAGTCCTTCTTCATATAAAACCACATCCGGCTTGATCACACCGCCGCACTCGCATTTTGGAACCCCCGCAGAATGCAGCATGTACGATGCATCAAAAAATCTATGACATTTCATACAGTAATTTCTGTGTACCGATCCGTGAAGTTCCATCACATGTTTACTTCCTGCTGCCTGATGAAGTCCGTCAATGTTCTGTGTCACCACACCGGTAAGCTTTCCCGCCGCCTCCAGTTCCGACAGTTTTTTATGTGCCGCATTCGGCTTTGCATCCAGTGCCAGCATCTTATCCCGGTAAAAGCGGTAAAATTCTTCCGGATGCCGCATAAAAAACGTATGACTTAAAATGGTCTCCGGCGGATAATCATATTTCTGATTATACAGACCGTCCACACTCCGAAAATCCGGAATTCCACTTTCTGTAGAAACTCCGGCCCCACCAAAAAATACGATCCGGTCATGTTGATCAATAAGTTCCTGTAATTTTTCCACATCCTGTCCCATGATACATCCTCCTTATCCACATATTTCACAGGTTTCTTCCACCCATTCACATTCTTTCACTTTTGCATATCTGATTTTATTTATATGTTCCGACCCAGCGCGCCTGTACAACAAAACGCACCGATTCATCGGAAGTACAGGTAGACAATGTTACCACATAATCATCTTTTCCAAGTCCCAGTGCCTTCATATCCACCTTCGACTGTTTTGCCATCTTCTTCACATAAGCCTCAAACTGTTCATCATGTGCACTAAACAATGTATATACATCACTGCCCACCTTTGCATACTGCATGGAAAAAATCTCATATCTGTATTTTCCGTTCGGCGTACAGATCCACAGGTATTTGCTGTCTTTGTATTTTTTACTTTCGTACATCTGTTTTAGTTTTCCGAACATTGAACCGTTTTTCATATTATGACCATAGATGATGGTATTGCAATCAGAAAAATCAGATGCATTGGTAGAATCAATAAATACAGACCCCGCAAAATTATAAGTCTTTTTAATTGTCCGGTGCAGATAATATTCATTATCTTCTCCTTGGGCAATTGGATAACTGATAGATGGAATTGCCTCCAGCTCCAGCCATCCCACTACATCGTCATTGATTGCTTTTAATGCGTCAAAATCCACTTCCGGCGGATTGACGGTAAGTTCTTCCTCCGGGATCAGATTTCCTTCCTCATCTTTCTTCTCTTCCACCACTTCCAACGGTTCACTGCTCTGCACCGTTGTTGCTTCTGCCACAGCATGATATTCATCCACTCCTTTTTTATACCCCAGATAGATATTTACCAGCTGATACATAGAGAAGCAGAATACACACAGTGCAACCAGAAACAGCAGTTTCCAGAAGATTCCCCCACCTTTTTTCTTTTTCTTAGCTGTCATCTCTCACTAACTCCTTCTTTCTGTCTTTCATTCTGTTGTACCGTTTCCTGATTCATACTTTTATACAGGCATGGTTCGAAACTCATCCCTGAAAATGAATCGTGATCGGACAGATCTCGCAGTCGGTACCGACACGCATCGCCGGTCCCCAGACACCAACCCCGGAAGTTACGATACTGTGCAGGTTTCCTTTTTTCAGATAACCACAGGCATTTTCCCACATCAGTTTGACAGTCAGATTTCCCGGGAACATCTGGCCATCATGGGTATGTCCACATAGCTGCATATCTGCACCCGCTCTCTCAAGCTCTTCCAGTTGTTTCGGCTGGTGTTCCAGTACAATGATCGGTTTAGCCTTATCCAGACCACTCAGAATCACTTCCGGCTCCATGCGATTTTTAGTTCCGTCACCAGGCTTTTGCGCATCTTTTCTTCCCACCAGATAAAAAGCATCATCGATCAGCATCACTTCGTCATCCAGAATCCGGATCTTTGCTTTTTTTGCAAATTCTTCAAATCGTGGATCACGCATCTCTTTAGCCTGAGACGCCACAGAAAATCCACCAAGCAATCGCTCTGTCACATCATGATTGCCAAACACACCAAACGAACCATATCTGCTCTTAATTCCCGCCAGTGTCTTTGCGATCCTGTCCGGGTTCTGCACGGCTTCATATTCATTATCAAAAATATCCCCGGCAAATACCACCAGATCCGCATTCTGATCATTAATCTTTTTCACCATCCGCTGCATCTGCCCGTTTCCCACACTATAACCAAGATGCAGATCCGCAACCAGTACCACTTTCAGATCCCTGTTGTCTCCACAGTTTTTCCAGATCGTCACTTCATACGGTTTGACTTTTACGATATTAGAATGCGCGATACCATAAGCACTGATTCCTCCAATCAATGCAGTCAGAAGAATTCCCACGAATACATATCCAACTTTACTAAAAAAGAAATCATGTATTTTCCCCGGTATTTTTTTCAGTACCAGCCGCAGGATATCTGCAACTGCAATAAATATCAGAATGTATGCAAAAGTTCCCAGCCAGTAATTACTGATACGCTTTACCAGTACCTGCAATTCTGAAGAAGGAAGAAGGAATGCAAATAACAGTGAGAGTGCCAACAGGGAATAAATTACAATATATGGCACTGCAAACTTTCTGGAGTGAAAACGTTCGGAACACGCTGTCAACCACTTGTGCACCCGATGAAGGATATAAAGGTTTAAAGATATATAAACCGGTATAATAATCAGTAAAATCATATTGTCTCCTCTATGTCATACCGCTCCTTTTACAGATCCAGTTTCATATCTCCGTCCTTGATAAAATTATGTTTTCTCATAAACTGTGCAAATACCACTGAAAGAACTGCCGGCAGCATAAACTGTATCACAACAATCTTCAGCAATACTACAACCGGATGTTCCGTCTGTGCCATCACCTGCCAGGTCATGATCTGACCAACAAAGCCTGCAGATCCCATCCCTGAACCTGTCGCATTGTTCGTCATATGAAACAACATTGTGGAAACCGGGCCAAGCACAGCGCTCGACAGAATCACCGGAAGCCAGATCAGTGGTTTTTTAACGATATTCGGCACCTGCAGCATGGAAGTTCCCACACCCTGTGCGATCAGACCGCCCACACCGTTTTCCCGGAAACTCGCCACTGCAAATCCTATCATATTACAGCAACATCCCACAGTAGCAGCTCCTGCTGCCAGCCCGGACAGATTCAGAATTACACCTAATGCTGCAGAACTGATCGGCAATGTCAGGATCATGCCCATCAGAACGGATACCACAATTCCCATCAAAAATGGCTGTTGCTCCGTTCCCCAGTTGATCAGACCACCGAGCCACGTCATAAAAGAAGAAATGGAAGGACCGACCAGAACACCCACGGCAGAGCCCGTACCAATAGAAAGCAACGGAACCAAAATAATGTCCAGCCTTGTTTTTCCTGCAACCAGATGACCGATTTCAATACCTACATACGCGGCAATAAAGGCGCCGAGAGGTTCTCCCGGTCCCTGGAGTGCCAGATTACCATCCACCAATAATGTTCCGGCCAGTACCTTCGAAGCATAGCCACCGATCATACCACTGGTAGCAGCTGACAGTACAACCATTGGAGATTCCTGAAACTTATACGCTACACCCACACCGATCCCGGCACAGGTTAACCCGGCTGCCATTTTCCCCACCGCATAGATCAGTGTCCCGATGGATCCTCCTGCAAGCGTCCCGATCTGCTGAATGATCGTTCCGATGATCAGTGTTGCAAAAAGTCCCAGTGCCATTCCACTGAGTCCCTCCACAAAAACCCGGTTCAGACATTTCTTAATCAGATTCATACATAACCCCTTTCCAGCTCATCACTTTATTCCTGTTCTTTTCAAAGTGTAACACGGTTACTTCCATTCTTCCAGTACTATTTGACAAATCCACAGCATAAGCATATAATATAATTGATAACGCGGGATGGAGCAGTCTGGAAGCTCGTCGGGCTCATAACCCGAAGGTCGCAGGTTCAAATCCTGCTCCCGCAATTTTTTATGTTCAATTTCAGTACCTTCACAGTTACCAATTTTAAATAAAATCATCACACAAACACCATCTGACACTTTTTTCTGTGTCGGGTGGTATTTTTTTACTTGTTGCTCACGAAAAAAAAAGAGTGACCGTTTTTTAACAGCCAGCTCTTCTTTTTGTCTTTTGTTCTTCTATTTTTACAGCAGATGTGCACGAATCTCGTCTGCGCTCAGCGGGGAAAGATATGCCGGAGCTACATCAAAGACCGTCTTACATCCTGTCATTCCTTCTGCTTTCATACGGCTCAGTGCCCTTGCGTAAGCAACCAGTACACTGGAAGTAAATTCCGGATTGGATTCCAGTTTCAGAGAATATTCGATCATCTGATGGGTATTTTCATTTTCACCGGTCATACCACTTCTCATAACAAATCCACCGTGAGGCATCTTGTTATGAACAGCATCAAATTCTTCTTCAGAGATAAAGTTTACTGTGGTATCGTATTCATCAAAATAGTTTTTCATAGTTTTGATAGATTCTTCGATCTGTTTTTTATCAGCACCTTCCTCGGCAACTACGAAGCACTCTCTGGTGTGTTTCTGACGTGTTGTCAGTTCCGGCTGTTTTCCGGCTCTTACCTGATCCATCGCTTCTTCCACCGGAACAGTATACTGAATACCACGTTTTACACCCGGGATTCTTCTGATTGCATCAGAGTGTCCCTGGCTTACGCCTTTACCCCAGAATGTATAGGTTTTTCCGTTTGGCAGAATGGATTCTGCATAGATACGGTTCAGAGAAAACAGACCCGGATCCCAGCCTACAGAGATCATAGCCAGATGACCATTTTCTTTTGCGGCTGCATCTACATTTGCAAAATGCTGTGGAATGTTTGCATGGGTATCAAAACTGTCGATGACATTAAAATCTTTTGCCAGTTCCGGCGTCTGTTTTGGAAGGTCTGTAGCACTTCCGCCACAGATGATCATAACATCGATCTGATCCTTCATATTCTTTGCATCTTCCATGGTGTATGCTTTTACGCCAGGTGTTTTGACAGTTACTGTTGCAGGATCTCTTCTGGTAAATACACCTGCCAGTTCCATATCTTCATTCTGACGGATCGCCATCTCAACGCCTTTTCCCAGATTGCCATAACCTGCAATACCGATTCTTATTTTTTTCATCGCTAATTCCTCCTGTACTCTCCTATCTATTTCCGGAATCTTTCTGTACCTGCTTTGTCAAAAGAGACTCCGATCATACATATTTCCGCCTCCGTACCGGCGGTTTTCGGGGATCACGTTCTGAGACTGCACTTTGTGTTCACCACTTTACCTTTGCACAGTCATAAATCTCCTTTTATATCCTATCACATTTTTATGTCACGTTCAAGCCATTCATAATGTTCTTCCAATGCCAAAAGCCCTTCCTGAATATTTCCCTCAATAAGACAGATGGCAATATTCTTATGAAGTGCGATCCATTCTTCCGTATCAATGGATGCCGCCTGCCGCAAAACCACCTCACCCTCTGAGCGTATGATCTCAGACAAGGCATCCGTCAGAAGAATCAGAAGCCGGTTCTGCGAATACTCAAATACCAGGTGGTGCAGTTCATGATCCGAGCGCATCCGTTCCTCAAGATCTCCGTTTTCCATCCGGTTGATAATCGCTCCTACTTTTTCCTTTCCTTCCTCTGAAATCAGCGCGCAAGCCTGCACATACGCCTGTTTTTCCAGAACTGACCGAAGCTGATTGACTTCCCGGTAATTACTCTCTTCCATCAGAACCAGCATGGAAAAAACACTGCTGAGGCTTTCTCCCATCCGGTTTACCAGAAAATTCCCTTTGCCGTGGCGGCTTTCCAGAACGCCTGTATGCTCCAGGATCCGTAGTGCTTCCCGGACCGAATTTCGGGAAATCCTCAGTGTTTCCATCAGTTCCCGCTCGGAGGGTATCTTCCCGCCATAAGAAATATCTTTGTTTTTTATCAGTGTTTTCAAATATTCCAGTACCTGGTCATAGGCTTTTGGTGAAGTTGCCTGTACACTTTCCTTATCCAACTGTTTTTCTCACTTTCTTACTTTTCTTCCCTGCCAGACCCACAGCCGGCATGATTTCCGGACAAAAATACCCGACATATTTTTACATCAGACTTGCAAAAACAGAAGATGTTACCACCGTCAGCAACCCTGCCACAGCAATTGCAAGACTGCTCATCGCACCCTCGATCTCACCCAGCTCCATCGCTTTTGCTGTTCCGATGGCATGAGCGGCAGTTCCAAGAGCCAGTCCTTTTGCCACCGGTTCTTCCAGACGAAAGAGCTTACAGACAAGATCTGAAATCACATTTCCAAGGACACCCGTAATGACGATAACTGCTACGGTAATAGTTACCACACCGCCAAGTTCTTCCGATACCCCCATACCAATGGCTGTAGTAATGGATTTTGGAAGCAGAGTTACATACAACTGGGAGTTCAGATGGAACGCCCGCGCCAGGATGTAAACACCGACCATACTTGCCAGCACCCCTGACAGAATGCCCGCTGCAACGGCTTTGATATTATTCTTCAGCAGTTCAATCTGTCGATAGAGGGGGACAGCCAGACTGACCGTCGCCGGTGTCAGCAGATAACTGATATACTGTCCACCTTCGTTATAGGTATCATAATCAATATGAAACAGAATCAGCACCGCCATTACGCAGATGACTGCAATCAACAACGGATTAAAAATTGCCAGTTTAAATTTCTTTTTCAGAAGAGTTCCGATCTCATAGGCCACCAGACTGATCACCGCACCAAAAAATACGGAATTTGTCAGGAAATCTTTCATTTTTCTTTTCCCTCCTTACGTTTTCTCTCCCAGCGGATCACCCGCTGTGTCACCTGTCCGGTCACTCCCATGACAAGTACAGTTGTTACTACCGTCACTACGACCACCGGAACCACGACCGGTCGCAGCACATCCCATGCATTCAAAAGTCCTACTGCCGCCGGGATAAACATAACCGGCATAATTTCTATCAGAAAATCAGCGGCTCCCTCTACCTGATCCAGCTTTATGACACCGGTAAGAAGTGCAGCCAGCAGCAATACCAGCCCATACACACTGGCCGGAACCGGAAGTGGAATCACCATACGGAAAAACTCGCCGATAAACGAGAACAACAATATCATACAAAACTGTCTTACGTGCTTCAAAATATTTCTCCTTTCACTGGTAGTACCAGTTTCAGATTATACTGACCTGACTATTTCCTGTCAAGGAGCAAAATCCCCATAGAAATTCAAAAATCTCCGGCAATCGTTTACAAATTGCCGGAGATTTTTCTTTAAAAAATGCTGCCCATTATCCTAGAGCATGTTTGAAAAAGGCTTTCTGCAAGATGTGCGTCACGATTTGTGGAAGATTTTGTCCGAATGAAGGCGCCGTAGCAGGCTACGGCAACTGAATTCGGGCAAAATATGCCGCAAAATGGGGCGTGCAGATTGCGGGAATGATTTTTCAAACACGCTCTAGCATTTTCTCCAGATCTTCCTTCGGATCCCCGATTGGACTGATCCGGTAGTTTTCTACCAGATACTGCAGCACATTGGGAGACAGGAATGCCGGGAGAGACGGTCCGAGATAAATATTTTTGATTCCAAGGTGCAAAAGTGTCAGCAGGATACACACCGCCTTCTGCTCGTACCAGGAAAGCACCATGGAAAGCGGAAGTTCATTGACTCCGCAGTCGAAAGCTTGTGCAAGTGCGACTGCCACTTTGATGGCTCCGTAGGCATCGTTACACTGTCCCATATCCATGATCCGAGGGAAACCGCCGATGCTTCCGAGATCCAGATCGTTAAACCGGTATTTTCCACACGCCAGCGTAAGAATGATCGTATCGGACGGTGTCTGTTTTACGAATTCCGTATAATAGTTTCTGCCTTTTTTTGCTCCGTCGCAGCCGCCGACCAAAAAGAAATGCCGGATCGCTCCTGCCTTTACCGCATCCACGATCTGATCTGCTGCCTGCAGGATCGTTCCGTGTCCGAAACCGGTGGTCAGCTTTTCTCCACCGTTGATTCCCTTGTACTGCCTGTCTTCCCCAAATCCTCCAAGTTCCAGTGCCTTTTCGATCACCGGTGTGAAATCTTTTCCGTCATCTACATGTACCACACCCGGATAAGAAACTACTTCCGTGGAAAAGACGCGGTCTGCGTAGCTCTCCTTCGGTGGCATCAGACAGTTGGTCGTAAACAGGATGGCTCCCGGAAGATCAGCAAATTCTTTCTGCTGGTTCTGCCATGCCGTTCCGAAGTTTCCTTTCAGATGACCGTATTTTTTCAGTTCCGGGTATGCGTGTGCCGGAAGCATCTCGCCATGGGTATAGATATTGATGCCCTTTCCTTCGGTCTGTTCCAGAAGCAGCTTCAGATCACGCAGATCGTGACCGGTAACCACGATAAACGGCCCTTTTTCCACTTTCAGCGAAACCTCTGTAGGTTTCGGGATTCCGTAAGTCTCTGTGTTGGCACGATCCAGCAGTTCCATACAGGTCAGATTAACTTTTCCCGTCTCCAGAACCACCGGGAGAAGTTCTTCCATGCCAAGATCCATAGACAACGTAGCCAGTGCTTTATATAAGAAGAAGTTCACTTCTTCCGACTGATATCCAAGTACCATCGCATGGTATGCGTACGCTGCAACACCCCGGATGCCGAATAATAACAGGGATTTTAACGACCGGATATCCTCGTCTGCATTCCAGATTTGTTCCATATCATAATTGTCTGTATTTCCACATTTTGCCACACAGGTTCCGCATCCCGGTGCGATTCTGTTTTTTTCCTCTTCCACACGCTCGATCATCACACGAATCGTCTCTTCGTTGAAACTTACATTGGTCAGTGTTGTAAATAATCCCTCGATGATCACCCGGTCGGTATCAGCGGTCTTCGGATTGTTGCCGCAGGTCTTCGCAAGGCCGATCAGTGCCCCTGTCAGCTCATCCTGCGCCTTTGCCACATCTGCGGTCTTTCCGCACACTCCGCGGCTTCCGGTACATCCATTGCATCCTGCTGTCTGCTCACACTGAAAACAAAACATATTTTTCTCCATTTTTTGTACTCCTTTTATCAGTTTTTTTATCGTTTTCGTAACTGTTCAGTACCTTCACAGTTACGAGCCAAAATGCATTGAAAATCACCTTCGGTGATGGCATTTTGGCTTGCATGTCTCGGGATTTTGGCATATTCATGCCAAAACACCTCGCGGGACAGTGACTGCTGAATAGTTACTCGTTTTCTTTACTTTTACCTTATCTATCTCATAAGTATCCCTAATTTTTCTGCTTTTATCCTTCGTACTATGTCTCTCGCACAGATATCCTCACGGATTACACCGTTTGGTTTTTCCCATCCGTCTGCCTGGAAAACGTTCTGGCCGTTACTCCCGGATCGTACCGTCAGTTCCGACCGTGATCACCTGCCATGGCAGCCGTTTTCCGCTCGCTTCAAGGGCACGTTTTGCCGCCATCTCAAGTCCTCCGCAACATGGAACCTCCATGCGGACAACAGTGATACTCTGCACCGCATTCTGCCGGATGATCTCTGCCAGTTTAACGGCATAATCGGTGCTGTCAAGTTTCGGACATCCCACCAGCCCCACACGATCTTTTAAAAATTCATCGTGGAACTTCGCATAAGCGTATGCTGTACAGTCTGCCGCGATCAGCAGGTTCGCTCCCTCATAAAAAGGTGCATGCACCGGCAGTAATTTGATCTGTACCGGCCACTGACGCAGACGGGAACGCTCCGCTTTCGCCTTTTCTTCTTTATTTTTCAGCACTGCCGCCTCGTCATAAGCTTCCGCTTCCCGTTCAATAAAATGAATCGCATCCATCGGACATGCCGGAAGGCAATCCCCCAGTCCGTCACAGTAATCGTCGCGCATCAGTTTTGCTTTCCCGTTTACCATACCGATTGCCCCTTCGTGACAGGCCTTAGCACAGGCACCACAACCGTTACATTTATCTTCCTCTATCTGAATCACTCTTCGGATCATATTCGATTCCTCCTTATTTTCTGTATGCACTCCTGAAATCTCTCTATATCTGATTTTACACAAATGCATTTCTGTCTCTGTTATGCTGTCCTTCTTCTCTTTGCAACAGCTCCCTTGCGTTTACAAACAGAGGATACTATAATATCAGATAAAAATATGTTGTTTTAACCACAAAAAGGAGAAAAAATGGATTTTCCAATATTAAAAAAAATCCCCCTGTTTTATGGTGTGAAACCGGAGGAAATTCCGTCTATTCTGCATTGTCTCTCCGGACAGATCCGGTCGTTTTCCAAAGGGGAAATGATCTTTTGTGCCGGTGAATCTATTACCTCTGTAGGAATCGTACTGGAAGGTTCTGTTCATATTGAAATTGACGATTTCTGGGGCAGTAAAAATATCCTGAATCACGTCGGACCCGGACAGCTTTTCGGCGAAGCCTACGCCTGTTCCCCTTCGGAACCGCTGATGGTCAATGTCGTATCTGTCACGCCCAGTCAGATTTTATTTCTGGATGTTCCGAAGATTTTGCATACCTGTGAAAAACCATGCAGTCATCACCAGCAGATGATTGAAAATCTGCTTCGCATTATGGCAACCAGTAACCTGCAGCTTTCCCGCCGGATCCTGCACACCACACCGAAAACCATCCGTGAACGGCTGCTCGCCTATCTTTCCTATCAGGAACTGCTCATCGGCTCACCTGAGATCACCATCGCCTTCAACCGCCAGCAGCTCGCTGACTATCTCAGCGTAGATCGGAGTGCGCTTTCGAAAGAAATTGGGAAAATGCAGAAGGACGGGCTGTTGGAAGTGAAAAAAAATGAATTTGTCCTAAAAAGCAGAGAATAAAGAATATGATGCCGTGTGCATCTTCGCAGAGTGTTCCCGATTTACTGAAAAACAGTTTTTGTAAGACACTAAACAGGGCGAATCGCTCTTTCGAACGATTCGCCCTGTTTGTGTTTTTATTTACTTGATTTTTGTATTATTCAGCCTCTTCAGCTGTCACCGGTTCCGGTACACTGTTGTGAACTGCGGTGCAGGATACAACAACTGCTTCCGGATCTGTTTTCAGATCGATGTTCGGATTCTTGGCGATCTCCAGATCTTTGACTTTGATCACATCACCGATCTTCATCTCACCGACATCCACCTGAACTTTATCCATCAGGTCAGCAGGCAGTGCCTTATAAGAAATCTCTTCCAGATCTTCCTGCAGAACACCTGCCTCTACTTTCTCATGGTTGAGCAGAACGATTTCCGCTACGGAATGTACTTTCTCGGTACTTACCAGTGCCTGGAAATCAATCTCATCCACGCGGTTTGCCATTGCATTGTAATCAACCTCTTTGATCAGTGCATCGTAGGTCTTGCCGTCTACTTCCAGCATAACCTGACTTCCTTTGTTGTCCGTCTTCAGCAGCTGATCTACTGCCTTTTTCGTCATCTGGATCGGAAGAGATCCTTCAATCTCTCTGCCAAACAGATTACCTGTGACATAGCCTTCTCTTCTTAATTTCTTTGCTTTGACGTCCATGCTTCTTTTTTCAGCTTTTAAAGTATTCATTTATCTTTTCCTCCAAACTGATTGCTTAGCAGCCTTCTACAAAGAGGTTTTGTTAAGTATTATATATAAATGTGCTACCGTCTGCCATCCGGCAAACCGTATGGTTAATAGTTACCCGATTCAGATATTATCCTTCAATGGCGATGTATTTGTTTTCTTCCACTGCCGGTTTTGCTTCTTTCTTCGGAACGAACAGTTTCAGAATACCATGTTTGAATTCGGCTTTGATCTCACCCGGATCTACTTCCTCTCCCACATAGAAGCTACGTGTGCAGGCACCTGCATAACGTTCTTTACGGATATATTTTCCGGTTTCTTTTTCTTTCTCGTCTTTATCAAGGCCTTTGGCTGCCTCGATGGTCATATAACCATTTTCCAGAGAAACCTTTACTTCATCTTTGGCAAATCCCGGAAGATCTATTTCAAATTCATATCCATTGTCTTTTTCTTTGATATCGGTTTTCATCACATGTCCGGCTCTTCTGCCGTACAGTTTTTTCTCTGCTTTGTGCAGTTCCTTGTCGGTATCGAACGGAAAATAATCATCAAAAAAGTCATCAAACAAATTCTCTCCAAAAATACTAGGCATCAACATAAGTCATCTCTCCTTTTTATTCATCATGTATTATTACCTTGTTTCTTTGGAACTGGGATGCTTCAGGAGCTTTCGAACTTTTTCTTCGTTCTTTTTGTTCCCTTCCTTTGTTCTAGATGTAATATAACACTTCAATCAGCACTCGTCAAGGGGGAGTGCTGATTTTTTTTGTGAAGATTTTGTGTCCTTCCGTGACATTCGTCTGGTACATCGTCTCACAGACAAATGAATGATTCAGTTATTTCGAAAACAATGTATCAGGTCTCATGGAAGCACGGACTTTGACTCGTTGCCCACGTAAATGAAAAACGAACTTCCGCCCTTACTTTGTTTGCCACAACATCAAGGTAGAAGTTCGTTTTTCAATTAGTTATCAGGTCTTCGTATGCCGGTTTACATATTTCGCCTTATATTTTGAGTACACGATCGTCTGGTCTTTATACAGCCCGTAATATCCGGACACTGCATAGCTGACCGCCACAGCCAGCAGATAATACGAAACGCCCTGGAAGCCAAACAACTCAAAGGCTATTAGTATAGAAGTAACCGGGCAGTTCGTCACACCGCAGAACACAGCGGTCATCCCGGCGGCTGCACTTAAAGACGGTGAAAATCCCATTATCTGTCCTGCCAGACAGCCAAAAGTGGCACCAATGGCAAATGAAGGAACGATCTCCCCCCCTCGAAAACCTGCACGCATCGCCAGTGCTGTCAGAAGCATTTTCCAGAAAAAGTCAAAGGTCTGCGTCTGTCCATGTTCCACTGCCTGCTCGATCAGCTGATTACCCGCACCCATATACCGATCTGTCCCAAGGATCCAGTACAGGACTACTACCAGACAGCCCGCCGCGAAGACACGCAGATATGGATTTTTCAGCCATTTATCATATCCCTTGCTCACATATTCCAGTAACAGACAAAAAAGGATACTGACTGCACCGCAGCCTACGGCGATGATGCCCATTTTAATCCCGTTTTCCATCGAAAATGCCGGGATTCCCGTGACATGAAAGTTCTCCGGATGGATTCCGAAACTTCCCGCAAAATCATAAGCAACCAGCGATGCCACCACACAGGGCAGCAAAGCCGCATAGTACATCACACCTACGCTGACCACTTCCATGGCAAATACCGCTGCCGCCATCGGCGTACCGAAAACAGCCGAAAACGCAGCACTCATCCCGCACATAACGATCACATGGCGGTCTTCCTCATCCAGATGGATCCACCGTCCCAGTTGATTTCCGATACTTCCTCCAAGCTGGATCGCCGCACCTTCCCGGCCTGCTGAGCCACCAAGCAGATGTGTCAATGCTGTAGCGATAAAAATCAGTGGTGCTGAACGAAGCGGGACCTCATCCTGCGACCGGATCGTAGAGAGTACCTGGTTTGTTCCTCTGTCCTCTTTTCCAATCTTCTGATATAAAAATACAATCAACAGACCACCAAAAGGCAATAATAAAACAACCGCCGGTCTATCTGCCCGAAACTGTGTCACCCAGCTCAGACACCCGGCAAATAAACTGCTGGCACCTCCAACCACTCCACCGATCAGAAGTGCCAGCAGGATCCATTTGACAAAGTTGCTCATATCCTGCTGTATCCGTTTTCCATAATAATGTGACATCACTTCCAGACGGTGATGTCCCTTTTTCATAGGTTCCATATGTTCCCCCGCTTCCCTTTCCTCTTTCGTATTTCCGCCTCATTTTCCCGGAATCATACTTTCTTTCAGTATACGCCATCCCTGTATATTTTTCCAGCGCAATGAACTTTAAATATCATGGAAAATTGGTTCTCTGTTACGGTTCACTGGCTCAATTATTGATATGCAGTGCAACGAAAAAACAGGGCGAAGCTGCTTCCCTCTCAGCGTTCGCCCTGTTTTCCCTTATTTCTTTTACTCCCTCACATCACTGCCTGATCCCCTTATGCGTAGATTCCCTCAGAATCTGTAATCTCGTACTCAAAAGTCTTCAGATTTGCGCGCAGTGTTGCACTCTCGCCCTGGTTTGTCCAGATGAAGGTAATGATTTCACCTTCTGTGGATACTGCAAGTTCTGCATCAAAGCCGAACGCTTTGGATACGTTTCTAAAATGCAGAAGTTTCAACTGCTCTTTTACGATATCTGTCTTCATCAGTTCTTCGATCTGTGCTGCGGACAGATTGGTACGGTTGATTTCTTTATGACCGCCGGCACCGGCACGTTTAACAGCCTCGTGGTCGTTCTTGCCAGCGAAAAGATCCAAGTACCATACCTGCGGTTTTCCAGGCATGAACATCTGCAGTGCCCTGGCCATAAGCATTTTTTTGTCATCTTCGCCCAGTGCACTGTAATAAGTTGCATTTACCTGATAATATACATTTTTTTGACCATGAAGATCTTTCACATATCCGCCTCTTGCAACAACAGTGTCGATGATCTGCTGGATTCTTTCTTCCGGGATCAGCCCCTTCAGATCCAGAAGCGGGATTCCATCGTGGCAGCCCAGCATGTTGACTACATGGATTTCTTTTTCCATCAGTTCTTTTGCCCATTTTTCCAGAGTGGAACCGTTGCCGCTTTCCAGTGCATCGATGATCATTCCCGGAAGGAAGAAATCGTAGGTCATGTAACCCTGTTTTGCAATCTGTTCATAGTTCTTCTCTCCATAGCTTGCATGGATCTCCGGAAGAAGAGTCAGATTGTATTTGTCTGCCAGTTTTCGTACTTTTTCAAGTACTTCCCATGTTCCCGGCTCATTCAGGAAGTTTTTTTCTCCCGGCTCCTTCGGTGCATAAGCAAATGCGTCCAGACGCACGATCTTTGCTCCATATGCAGCCAGCGTCTTCAGTGTTTCGTCATAAAACTCCCATACCAGTGGAGATTTGATATTTAGATCCATCTGTCCCAGATATTTTCTCTTGCTCTCCAGAAGTTCTACCACGCTGTCTTTGCAGAAAGTATCAATGCTGAGTTCTGACGGTTTTTTACCTGCTGCAATCTCCTCATTGACTTTCTTCGCGATCAGATCTGCTTTGTAATACTGTACCTTTGCCACCTGCATAATATCCTGTGCATCCAGTACCGGATATTTAATTTCCTGGTAGAACGTATTCCAGTAAGGCACATTTTTTCCGTCCGGGAAACGTACCATCAGGATGGGAAGCCCCGGTTTACGGAAGAACATATGCTCGATCAGTTCCTGATCCGGCTGGATATATCCTTCTTCAGTCATGGTTCCCTTTCCTTCCCAGAACTTGTTCCAGTCGATAAAGAAATCACGGTATTTGGAGTCGTCGCCGTTTTTCAGGATATCCTGAAACTGTCTGGATAATACAGAAGCATGGTTCAGGATAAAATCCAGTTTCAGATTAATTCCCAGTTCTTCCAGTGCTTCCAGATCTTTTTTATCTGCCAGTTCTTCATTCAATGTGTAATCGATTACAGAGAACCCGCGATCAAGATCCGTATTAAATACGCTGGGCAGAATATAAAAGGAAGAAAATACATCCTTTAATTCCGGTTTCTGTAAAAATCCGGTGATATCACTGAGGGTTCCGCCTACGCTGTCCGGATATGCATTTAACATCGGTTTTGCATCTGCTGTAACGGTCATTTTACTCATGCTTCTCTCTCCTTATATTCTTCCCTGATCCATGATCTCTTTGTATTCGTCATAGGATAACAGTTTTCCTGCTTTGGATACGATCACTTTCGCTTTATGAGCCTGGCTCTCCAGCATATCCTGTTCCAATTCCAGTACCATGGTGGTAAATGGGCTGTCTACAGCACCGTCACGATTTCTTGCTTTTCTGTGTGCCATAGTCTCCTGCGGAGTGCTGTTTAACAGAACCGGGATATCTACACCCTTGTAATTGTCACTGTTTCCGTGTGTCCACTCGATGATCAGGATCTCGGTATCAGAGAAATCCACTTCTTCATACCACAGTTCGGTATCTTCTCTTCCCATCCGTTTCAGCCAGATCTTTTCTGCCTTGTTTTTAAAGCTTTCAACGATTTCTTCCACTTCTTTGAAATCGATTTCATTCAGGGTACCAAGATATCCTCTCAGGCCTGTCTTACCATTCTCCAGATAAGATTCATACCAGTCGTAGCTCTCTTTCAGCTTCGGATCTGCATCCATTCCTGCAATCTGTCTTTCATGGATGATGTCGAATCTTTCTTTTGTAAATGTTCCGTCTTTTACCATACCGCGGATCGCGCTCTCACGAAATACATGAAGACGTTCTGCATCGTTGTACTTTGGAATTCTGTGCGGATAGTTATCTCCGGACAGTGTATAGGCTTTCATGCCAATCTGATTAAAATAGAAAGAAAGCAGAGAAGCGGTCTCTGATTTTCCTACTCCGGATCCACCGCATACAGTCAGTACGATCTTGCGGTCTGCGTCTTCTTTTTTCAGTTCTCTGATCTGTCCTAAAAGTTCTCTGAAGATCAGGTTTGCTTTGTTGATGTGATCTTCACCAATCTCGATCTTGTCTCCTGGCATGTCGCCCTGTGGGATCTTCTCCGGGATCACCGGTGCAGTCCATGCAGAAGGATTTTCCACATATTTGTTCATGTTTGCCTCCTCTTGTCCGGCTGCCTTCCGACAGCCGCTGAATCATTGCGTTTTCGTAACTGTTCCATACCTTCACAGGTACGGACCAAAATGCATGTAAGCTCATCTTCGATGATATCATTTTGGCTTATTTGTCAGATAAAGGAATTATATCACGACATTGTCAAAAACATATCGCAATATAATCGGTGTTATTATATGCCAGATACCCGTTTTCCGTCAATATTTCTTCAAAATATTTCTCCGTGTAATTTTTGTGTAATATTTGCTTAATATCTTTATGGTAGAATATTTCATATTTTTTTAGAGGAGGAAATCTATGAAAAAGTTTTATACGTGGTATCAAAAACATATCACAGGTGCAATCTTTATCGGCCTGATTCTCGGTATTCTGACCGGACTTTTTCTGGCTGGACGATTTGAACCTGTACTGACCATCACCAGTCTTCTGGGAAGCATCTATATGAATGCACTGAATATGATGATCTTCCCTCTGGTCTTCTGTTCCATCATCATGGGTATCACCAGTATCGGTAATGCCCGTACCACCGGAAAGATCACCGGTTATTCCATGATCTTTTTCCTGTGTACCACCGGACTTGCCAGTCTGGCAGGACTGATCATCCCACGTCTGATCCGCCTTGGAAAAGGAGTTAACTTCGAGATGGCAACTTCCGATATCCAGGCTACCGAGATGACTAGCATCCTGGATACCGTAAAAAATCTGATCCCGTCCAATCCGGTAGCTGCTTTTGCCAACGGAAATATGCTTCAGGTTCTGGTATTTGCCGTTATCATCGGTTTTACCCTGTTGGCGATCAAAGAAAAAGGGGAACCTCTGTTACATCTGATTGATTCCTGTAACGAGGTATGTCTGAAGATCATCAGCACCGTGATGTATTTTACCCCGATCGGTGTCTTCTGTACCATCGTACCGGTTGTAGAAGCCAACGGAACCAAGACGATCCTGTCTCTGGCTACCCAGCTGATCATTCTGTATGTAACTTTCTACGGATTTGCACTGTTCATCTATGGAGGATCCGTAAAAATTCTTGGTAAGACAAGCCCGGTCAAATTCTTCAAGGCCATCATGCCTGCTGCTCTGAATGCCTTCGGAACCTGTTCCAGTTCCGCTACCATCCCGATCAGCAAACAGTGTGTGGAAGAAGAACTCGGTGTTTCCAACAAGATCACCAGTATCACCATTCCTCTGGGAGCCACCGTCAACATGGATGCGGTATCCATCCTGATGTCCTTTATGATCATGTTCTTCGCTAATGCCTGCGGTATTAACGTAAGCATCAGCATGATGATCATCATCCTGTTAGCCAACGTTCTCCTTTCTGTGGGAACTCCGGGTATCCCCGGCGGAGCCATTGCTTCTTTCGCAGCTCTTGCTACCATGGCAGGGCTTCCGGCCGGCGTTATGGGTGTCTACATCAGTATCAACACCCTGTGTGACATGGGTGCAACCTGTGTCAATGTCATCGGTGACCTGGCTGCCTGTGTGGTTCTGAAGGAGAAAATCAAGTTAGACGAATAAAACAATTAATTACATAAGTGCAGAAAACGGGATACACCCGGACATCGAAAATGATTCCAGGTGCATCCCGTTTTTATTTTCTCATTTTTTTCAGCAGATTTTCTCCAGCCCTCTTACAATCTTTCTGATCCGCTCCATATCTACCGAAGAATAATTCATTACATACGTGTTTTCAATTCCTGCCTTCTTTTCATAGTAGAACTTGGAAAGTGGTGACAGCTTGATGCCCTGGGCTTTTGCCAGCTCTATTACATTCTCCTCAGCTTTCTCCGTTTTCAGTTTCATCAAGAAATGCACACCGGCCTCTTCCCCGGATATTTCCACACATTTGTGCAGACCACTATCCCATATCGCAGATAAGAATCCATTTTTCTTATTTTGATAGTAATTGCGCAGCCTGTTAATATGTTTTTCGAAATATCCTTCTTTGATAAACAGATCCAGGGTATATTGTTCAAAGTTTGATACCGTACAGGAATAAAATGATAATTTCTGATAAAACTGTTCCAGAAGCGGACGCGGCAGGATCATATAACTGATACGTACAGTAGAAGCCAGCGTCTTTGTAAAGGTATTCATATAAATAACTTTTTCGGAAATATCGATACTTTGCAGTGTGGGGATCGGTTTCCCGCCCAGACGCAGTTCACTGTCGTAATCGTCCTCGATGATGTACCTGCCTTCTCCTTTTGAAGCCCAGCCAAGAAGTTCATAACGGCGGCTGATCGGCATCACAATTCCGGTCGGATAATGATGGGATGGAGAAATATGTACGATATCTACCTTTTTTTCTTCTAACTGAGAAACTTCCACGCCTTCATCATCCATATCGATGTATGTCCAGTTTACCTGATAGTTCCGATAGATTTTCCCGATCTTCTGATATCCCGGATTTTCCACCGCATAGACTGCCTCGTGTCCCAGAAGCTGGATCAGCAGACCGTACAGGTACTCGGTTCCGGCTCCTATGATGATCTGCTCCGGCTGTACCGTCATACCCCTGAAATCTTTCAGATAGCCCGCGATGGACTGTCTGAGTGACATGATTCCTCCACAGGGTGGATTAGTCATCAACTGAATCCGGCTGTCGCTTAACACCTCCCTGACCATCTTCGCCCAGATGGTAAATGGAAACTGATCGGCCTCGGTCTGATTGCTGGTAAAATCAGCCAGATAGCTGTTTTCTCCACTGGTCATGGGAATAATCTCCTGCACTTCTTCTCTCTGTTTTGTCTCCAGCACCCCTTTAAAGTCCGTTACATAGAATCCTCTTTTGGGCATGGAATAAATATAGCCCTCCGCGATCAGCTGCTCATAGGCATTTTCTACAGTGATCACGCTGATACCCAGATTTTTTGCAAAACTCCGCTTGGAGGGAAGTTTTTCTCCTGCCTGCAAAGTCCCCTGTAAAATATCGTTTTTGATGCATTTGTACAGATATTCATACATGGAATCTGACCCTATATTTGTGAAATTATACGTCAGCATTGTTCTTCTTTTCTCCTGTCTGGCCTTACTGAATATATTTATTTTGATGATTTTTTCATATCCACTTTAGCATTATAATCTACCCATACATTTTTTTCAAGAGATTAACCTACTACTTAAGGAGGAATATTATTATTATGGAAAACAGATACGAACTGAACAAGGAACTGGCACAGATGTTAAAGGGCGGTGTCATCATGGATGTCACCACACCGGAGCAGGCAAAGATTGCGGAAGCAGCAGGTGCCTGTGCTGTCATGGCTCTGGAACGGATACCTGCAGATATCCGTGCAGCCGGCGGTGTTTCCCGTATGAGTGATCCGAAGATGATTCAGGGGATCCAGAATGCTGTTACTATCCCGGTTATGGCCAAATGCCGAATCGGTCATTTTGTGGAGGCTCAGGTTCTCGAGGCGATCGAGATTGACTATATCGATGAGAGTGAAGTGCTCTCTCCTGCAGATGATGTGTACCATATCAATAAGAAAAACTTTAAAGTACCTTTTGTATGTGGCGCAAAGGATCTGGGCGAGGCGCTTCGCCGGATCAACGAGGGTGCTTCCATGATCCGTACCAAAGGAGAACCTGGTACCGGTGATATCGTGCAGGCGGTACGTCATATGCGTAAAATGAACAGTGCGATCGCACAGATCAAAGGCATGCGTGAGGATGAGCTTTTTGAGATTGCAAAGCAGTTACAGGTACCTTTTGATCTGGTTGCTTATGTACATGAAAATGGAAAGCTTCCGGTGGTTAATTTTGCAGCCGGAGGTGTGGCTACTCCTGCAGATGCAGCTTTGATGATGCAGCTGGGTGCCGAGGGTGTCTTCGTAGGATCCGGTATCTTCAAATCAGGCAATCCGGAGAAGAGAGCAAATGCGATTGTGAAAGCGGTTACGAATTATACAGATGCGAAGATGATCGCCAGATTATCTGAGGATCTCGGGGAAGCGATGGTCGGTATCAACGAATCTGAGATTCAGCTTCTGATGGCAGAAAGGGGAAAATAAGATGAAAATTGCAGTTCTTGCCGTACAGGGAGCTTTTATCGAGCACGAGCGGAAACTGGAAGTGCTTGGGGCTTCCTGTGTGGAGCTTCGCAAGGCGGAGGATCTGAACCAGTCTTATGACGGGCTGGTTCTTCCCGGCGGCGAAAGTACGGTACAGGGGAAGCTTTTACGGGAGCTTGGGATGTTTGATACGATCCGGAAGCAGATTAAGGAGGGGCTTCCGGTTTTGGCTACCTGTGCGGGAATGATTCTTCTGGCGGATTCGCTGGAGGGGGATGCGATGGTGCATCTTCAGACGGTTCCGATGACGGTGAAGAGGAATGCTTATGGACGGCAGTTGGGGAGTTTTCACACGGAAGCAGAGTTTAAAGGAATTGGGGAGATTCCTATGACGTTTATCCGGGCGCCTTATGTGGCGGATGTTTCGGATGGAGTTGAGGTACTGGCTGTAGTACAGGATCGGATTGTGGCGGTTCGGTATGGGAAGCAGATGGCGCTGGCGTTTCATCCGGAGCTGGATGAGGATGAACGGGTGCATCGGGAGTTTTTGCGGATGTGTGAGGGGAAATAAATTAGTTTAGTTCAAGACGGACGAAGCGGGAGGGCGGGGAGCGCCGGGCAGACAGCCGCTGGTAACGCAAATCTGAGCTAGTCACCAACTCCGACTATGTTCACGAGGGTCGGCGGACCCTCGCGAAAGTCTACGTAGGTGCCGGATCTCATCTTTGCTAAAAGCACCAGCAAAAGGCTGTCTGCCCGGCACTCCCCGCCCTCCCGCTTCTGGCTTTCGTTGAGACTGGTTTGTTCGATGAAACTTATTACTTATTTTTCCTTTACTATATTGTTTTTGATTTTGGAAGTTTGAATAACTTATGAGTATAGTGTTTTGAATGATCTTAGACATTCCTCTATTATAATTGTTTCCGAATTGGTCTGATTGGATTATTTATGTTTGAATTTCGGAAGTTACTGTTCAATAAGTGACATATGGCTTGTAACTTTTAGGGTATTGAACAGTTCCCTTGGAAACTGTTTACTCTTTAAATTGTTTTTTATTATAACTGCTTAGTAAAAAAGACAGCCTGTTTTCGCATTAGTTTTTGCTTAAACAGACTGTCCGCAGCGCGGCAAAACAGTTTTCTCCATTTGGATCAATTTTCACCATCTCGGATGAATATCCGGGCAGTGGCGGTGGGTTATGGCGGCGCGCATTTCTACATAGCAGCCGCAGATGCGGCACATACCGGAGAGCAGGTGGTCGCAGGTTTTGCACTGGGACAGGCGGGTTTCGTATTCCTGATCCGGGGTTTTGTCGTCGGGGTTCAGGTTGGCGATGTATTCGTACATGGTTTTGTAGGTGTCTGCTTCGCTCATTTCACGAAGCAGACATTTTTTGCAGATTCTTGTGAATGTGTCCATTGTTTTTTCTTTCTCTGTTTTTTATATCGTGTCATTTTACCGGAAAAGGGCAGCCTGTATAACAGGCCACCCTTTTGGTATCGCAGGGATTGCTCCGCGATTTTCACGCGGACTTTATTTCAGTGCAATGTGCAGTACACTGCAGGCCGGAATGGTGAATTTGATTCCGGCGTGTACTTTTTCTACGCCCTCGAAGGACTGGACGGTTACGTTTTCCGGGTCTTCGAAGGTGTTTTTGGCGTGCATTTCCTGGGTTACGATCTGGGCTTTGATGGATTCTACTTTTTTGCCGAGGATCGTTGTCTCGATCGGGTAGGCGTGTTCCAGATCCAGGTTGGTCATGGTGATGTGCATCACGCCGTCTGCATCAATGGATACCGACTCGGACAGGTTTGGTACCATGTTTTCTTCTTCGAGTCCGACGGTTTCTGTCTCCAAGGTGCTGTCCAAGAGATCTGCGTCCTGATGGTATTTGTACATATCAAATACATGATAGGTCGGGGTCTTGATCATTTTGCTGCCTTCGGTCAGGATTACGGCCTGCAAGACGTTTATCATCTGGGCGATATTTGCCATTTTTACACGATCACTGTGTTTATTAAAGATATTCAGGTTGATACCTGCTACCAGGGCATCGCGCATGGTATTCTGCTGATACAGGAAGCCCGGGTTGGTTCCCGGTTCTACTTCAAACCAGGTTCCCCATTCATCGACGATCATTCCAACTTCTTTTTTCGGGTCGTATTTGTCCATGATAGCTCCATGACGGGTGATCAGTTCGTCCATGTACCAGGTCTTTTTCATGGTCTGGTACCATTTTTTCTCATCAAATTCGGTAGCGCTTCCTTTGTTTAACCATCCGCCCGGATGGGTGTAGTAGTGCAGAGACAGCCCGTCCATGAATCCGTGCTGACCCGGTTCGTTCCGGCGGAAAGTGGTCTTCATCACTTCTTCTGTCCATTCATAATCGTCCACATTGGCTCCGCAGGCGATCTTTTTGATCGGTTTGTTTCCGGCATAGTTCCGCACATATGTCTGGTATCTGCGGTACATATTTCCATAAAAATCCGGGTTCATGTTACCGCCACAGCCCCAGTTTTCATTTCCCACACCAAAGTAATCTACCGTCCACGCTTCTTTGTGACCGTTTTTCGTTCTCAGGTCTGCCATCGGGGATACGCCCTCGAAGGTCATGTATTCTACCCACTCAGACATTTCCTGTACGGTTCCGCTTCCCATGTTGCCGTTGATATAAGTCTCACAGCCCAGCTGACGGCACAGCTCGAAGAATTCGTGCGTTCCGAAGCTGTTGTCTTCTACCACGCCGCCCCAGTGGGTGTTGACGATTTTCTTTCTTCCTTCTTTCGGTCCGATGCCGTCTTTCCAGTGATATTCGTCAGCGAAACATCCACCCGGCCAGCGAAGTACCGGGATACGGATCTGTTTTAAGGCTTCCACCACATCGGTACGCATCCCGTTGACGTTCGGGATTTCAGAATTTTCTCCCACATACAGTCCCTCATAGATACACCTTCCCAGATGCTCGGAAAAATGTCCCTGCAGTTCTTTATTGATATGGGAAAGTTTTCGTTCTGCATTGATTACTAATTTTGCCATGTTGTTCCTCCATATTTTTATGTATAAAGTATATTTTCAAATATCCGTTTACAAATACTCTGTTTCTTCCACCTTCTGGTACACAAATACCGGGAATCCTTTTTCGTCATACGTCACTTTCATGATTCTCGCATGGCGGTTCGGGTCGTACAGTGGATCTCCAATGATCTCGTCATACGGGCGGGCATGATAGACACAAAGATCCGTCACACCATCTTCTGCCTTCACAAAGCAGTTGTGCCCCGGTCCGTAAATCCCCTTTTCTTCGTTGGTTTTCAGTACCGAATGCCGCAGTTTCGTCCATGCATGCGGATCCAGCAGATCTGCATTTTCATCGATATACATCATTCCCATGCAGTAGCATGCTCCCGTCGCGCTTGCGGAAAAAGTCAGAAAAATCTTTCCGTCATGTTTTAAGATCGCCGGTCCTTCATTTACCCAGAAATCCACCCGCTCCCAGTCATAATCCGGTGTTGTCAACAATACCTGATCCGTGCAGAGTTTGTTGGCTGCTGCCATTTTTCCGATATACAGATTGGAAATCTGGCGACCGACACCCGTTTTTTCCGCCCAGATATAATACCATTCTCCTCGGTGTTCAAACACCGTCGCGTCCAGAGAAAAGGCATGGAACGAAAATTCATCGCTGTCTGCCGCCTGCATCATGCCAAGTTCTTCCCATTCATCTTTCATCGGATTCTGCCCCTTGCAATGCAGGACATACGGACGGATGTTCCAGATGTCATCTTTATCCCCGGCTGCATAGTAGATATACCATCCGCCAAACAGATAGTGAATCTCCGGTGCCCAGATATGGATGCTCTGCGGTCCGCTTTCATGTCTCACCCAGAGGGTTTTCTCCTCCGCATGTACCAGACCACCCAGATCGTTCGCAGCACGCAGAATAATCCGGTCATAAGCCGGTACGGATGCGGTAAAATAGCAGGTTCCGTCCGTGTGGCGGTACACAAACGGATCCGCCCGCTGCGCGATCCATTCATCGTTGTATGGCGTGTGGATATAATTGTCTTTATTCATTTTTATCCTCTTTTTCTGTTAAAATAGTTTCCTTTTTACTGATTATAAGAAATAATAGACTTGTTGATAATATGGCAACAAGTCCAAATTTGCCATATGCTTTTTGTATACTCTGCCAAAACTTAAAAATCCTCAGTTCCGACAGGTGCTTCTTACACCAACCGGAAACTGAGGATCTTAAGATTTGAACCGCTTCTACGACTTACGCGTTTCTGCTGCTCAGATATTCGTTAATATTTGCCAGAACAACGTCTGCATCCAGACCATGCACCATGCATGCTTCTTCCAGAGATTCTCCGATAGAAGACGGGCATCCTACACAGTGCATACCAGCCTGCATCAGGATCACAGCGATTCCGCCATCCAGTTCCAGCATTTCGCCCATAGTGGTTTCTTTCGTAACCTTCATGATTGGGTCCTCCTTCATACTGTTTTCGCGACTGTTTCCAATCACACTTACTGATACATTTTATCATACTTCTCTCAGAACTTCCAGTTTTCTCGGTAGATTTTTCTCACAGTTTTCCACAGGCTCCAGTGGATTCATCCGTGATATCCACGGAACTCCGTCCCCGGTGGAGGAAAACTTTGTGGAAAGTCTCCTATTACATTCGCCGGTAGCAGGTAATTTACAACAGATACCCTGACAATTGGCTCTGATGCACCGGATTTGTCAGAAAAATAACACTTACGAAACACCAAAGACTACGTTATAATAATCAACGCTGTAAAAAACCAAGTAAGATTTGAAAGAGAAAAAGGAGTAACAAATATGCCACAAAATAAAAGAGAAAGTTTAATCTACACCGTCCTGATGTGTTTTTGCATGGTGCTCTGGATGAGTATGTATAATGTCACCCTGCATATGGGTGGCTTTTCCATGGAAGTACTAAAAGAAGGATGGCTGGGCTTCCCGATCGCCTATGTATTTGCCATGTGCTGTGACTGGTTCATGGTATCCGGTCTGGCGAAAAAATTCGCATTTACTTATCTGGTAAAACCGGAAGACAGTGTCCTGAAAAAAGTGATCTGCGTATCCTGTTCCATGGTCGTACCGATGGTACTCATCATGTCCATGTACGGTGCTGTGGAAGGATGTGTGCGCTCCGGTGCATGGTCCCAGCTGCTGATGATCTGGCTGACCAACATCCCCAAGAACTTTATCATGGCTCTTCCTTTTCAGCTGATCGTAGCCGGACCTCTGGTTCGTTTCATCTTCCGTTCTGCATTCCCGGAAGGCAAGGTACTGGCGTGACACAGCACAAAATCCGAGAAAGTGGTGTTAAGAGATACCACTTTCCCGGATTTTTTATTTACGCGAGCGATGCACCAAAGTCCATGCTTGTATTAGACCTTGGCGACTGCCGCGATAACTCAAGAAACTTGCAAAGCGTGTTTCTCATAGTTTTTTCTGCTCTCTCGTCTACTCTGTAATTTTCCCGTAGCACTTCGGTCTCCTGTCGCGGAACAGTCCCCATTCCAGACGTTTTGCTGCCAGTTCGTCCAGATCAAATGTCTCTGTCAGTATCTCTTCCTGATCCCGGGAAGCTGTCTGTAAGAGTTCTCCTGTTTCATCCGTGATAAAAGAGGAACCGTAAAAAATCAGTGATGATTCCTGCCCGCCATTTTCCGCACAGGGTTTTACTTCCTCTTTGCCGATCCGGTTGGCCGCGATCACCGGCATCAGATTCATCGCTGCATGTCCCTGCATACAACGACGCCAGTGCGGCATACTGTCACATGCAAGAATTGGTTCGGAACCGATCGCCGTAGGATAAAAGAGCAGTTCTGCTCCTTCTAAAGCCATACACCGTGCCGTTTCCGGGAACCACTGATCCCAGCAGATTCCCACACCGATCTTTCCATATCTGGTGTCAAACACCCGGAAACCGGTGTCTCCCGGTGTAAAATAAAATTTCTCCTGATAATAATGATCATCCGGGATATGTGTTTTTCGGTATACGCCGAGAATTTCTCCGTCCGCATCGATGCTGGCCACCGAATTGTAGAGATTATTGACCTCTTTCTCATAAAAGCTGATCGGTAAAACCACTTTCAGTTCCTTCGCCAGCTTCTGTCCCCAGCATACCGCTTCATTTTCTTCCACAGGCTTCGCATAGCTGTAAAAATCATATCTCCTCTGCTGGCAGAAATATTCTCTCTCGAAAAGTTCCGAGAGCAAAATGATCTGTGCACCGGCGGCTGCTGCCTGACGTACCATTTTTTCTGCTTTTTTAAGGTTTTCCTGCGGATGATTGGTACATTGCATCTGCACTGCTGCCACCGTCACCTGTCTTTTTCCCATGTTCTCTTTCCTCCTGTCACCCCGGTACTTTTGTCCTTTTCATGGGACTTTTACCAGCTTTTCTCACCGATTCTGTTCGTTTCGTCTTTTCCCTGCCGGAATCTGCTGCGTAATACAGTGGATATTTCCTCCTCCTGTCAGGATGTCTCTGGCATATACCGGGATAATCTCACGATCCGGACAAAGTTTTCCCAGAATCTGTGCTGCTCTTCGGTCACTTTCTTCATTTTCCCCTCCAAATGCCGGCAGTACCACAGCACCGTTGGAAAAATAGAAGTTTACATAAGAAGCTGCCAGACGTTCTCCCTCTTCCCGGACATCCTCGCCTTCTTCAAATACATATCCTTCCAGTTCCTCTCTGGTCACGCAGACCGGGTGATCCGGGATCGGAAGTTTATGCACAGTGATTTTTCTTCCCTTTGCATCTGTCTCTCCTTCCAGATATCCCAGACACGCCATGGATAACGGATACTGAGGATCTTCCCTGTTGTCTGTCCAGGCAAGAATCACCTCACCCGGTTTTAAGAATGCACAGACATTGTCCACATGCTCGTTGGTCTCATCCATATAGATTCCCCGGGGCAGCCATAGCACTTTTTCGGCCCCCAGATAGGCTTTCAGTTTTTCTGTAATCTCCTCTTTGGTAAGATCCGGATTTCTGCCCTTACTGAGCAGACAGGATTCGGTCACCATCACGGTTCCCTCTCCATCGCTGTGGACAGAACCACCTTCCAGCACAAACGGCCTTGCGTCATACCAGGTGTATCCCTCTTTCTCACAAAAGAAGGGAGCAAAACGATTGTCTTTTTCCCATGAAGCGTACAGTCCGTCTTCGGTTCCGCCCCAGGCGTTAAACTCCCAGTTGATTCCCCTTACTTCCTGTCCATCCGTCACAAAGGTTGGTCCCACATCTCTGGCCCAGGCATCGTCGGTCTCTGCCGTAAAAACCCTTATCGGATACAATGCTTCATCTGTCTGCAGACGCTGTGCCAGCTTTTCCGCCTCTGAAAATGTCTTCCCACTTGCCGCAAGATAAACTTCTTCACTTTTTGCAATTGCCCGGATTACGTCTGCAAATGCTTTTTTTGCCTCCCGTGCACCATTTCGCCAGGATCCCGGCCGTTCCGGCCAAATCAGAATACAGCCCCGGTGCGGCTCATATTCTCCTGGCATACGGTACCCGTCCTGCACCGGCAGAATCTTTCTTATTTCTACATGATTTATTGTCTTTTTTCCGCTGTCCATGTCTTCCTGTCTCCTGTTTTTCTCCTGGTGTTTCTGCAAATATCAAATACTCTCTGAAGAATCTGATGATCTCTCAGGATATTCTGTGATGTTATGACAGTCTCTCTTTAAAATCCTCATACCCGAATGTCTTTATCATCTCCACCGTTCCATCTTCCTTCAACAAAGCGATTCCCGGAAGCGGCATACCGTTAAAGGTATTATTTTTCACCATAGAATAAATCGCCATATCTTCAAAGACCAGACGATCTCCGATCGCTACCGGATGTTCAAAACTGTAATCCCCAATCACATCCCCGGCAAGACAGGTCATGCTAGATAACCGGTACGTATATGTTTTTTCTCCCGGTTCGTACCCACCCCGCAGAGGCGGACGATAGGGCATTTCCAGTACATCCGGCATATGACAGGCCGCGGACGCATCCAAAATCAGGATCTCCATTCCATTTTTCACGATATCCTGCACTTCTGTCACCAGATATCCGGCATTTAAAGCTATAGCCTCTCCGGGTTCCAGATATACTTCTACCTGATAGGTTGCCCGAATATAGGCGATCAACTGTTTTAACTGTTTCAGCTGATAACCCGGTCTTGTGATATGGTGGCCTCCTCCCAGATTCAGCCATTTCATCTTTTTCAGATACTTACCAAACTTTTCTTCAAAAGCCCGAAACGTAATCACCAGATCATCGGCATCCTGCTCACAGAGCGTATGAAAATGAAGCCCTTCCACACCTTCCAGCAGATCTTCCCGAAACTCTGCCTTCGTCACACCAAGCCGTGATCCCGGTCCGCATGGATCATAAATCTCATGACCTTCCTGTGTGGAACATTCCGGATTCACCCGGATTCCCACGCTGACCGGTTTTCCATCTTCCCGGATCTGTGCGCTTTGTTTACATAACTCTTTATATTTTTCATACTGTCGGAAGGAATTGAACACGATATGATCACAGATTTTCACCAGTTCTTTCATATCGGCTTCCTTATACGCCGGTGCAAACACATGATTTTCTTTTCCCATCTCTTCCCTGCCAAGGCGGGCTTCATAAAGCCCGCTGGCCGTGGTTCCGCTGATAAAGGTTCCAATCATCGGGTACAGAGAAAACATGGAAAACGCCTTCTGTGCCAGCAACACATGACAGCCCGTGTCCTTCTCCAGTTTCTGAAGAATCCTGAGATTTTCTTTTAACTTTTTCTCATCTGCCACGTAACAGGGAGTTGGCAGATCTTTCCACATCATTCTACAATCTGTGGATCTTCATCCACAACCCACGGCAGGCCATACTGATTCAGCATATCCATAAACGGATCCGGATCAAATTCTTCGATATTGAAGACACCGTCTTTATCCCATACTTTATCCACAACCAGCGCCGCACCGATCATTGCAGGAACACCTGTCGTATAAGAGATTGCCTGGGAACCAACTTCTTTGTAGCATTCCTGGTGATCACACACATTATAAATATAAATCGTCTTTTCTTTTCCGTCTTTCTTTCCGGTGAAGATACAGCCGATATTCGTCTTTCCCACAGTACGCGGACCAAGAGATGCCGGATCCGGGAGCAGTGCTTTCAGAAACTGAATCGGAACGATTTCTCTTCCTTCATAATTGATGGGAGAAGTGGAAAGCATTCCTACATTTTCCAGACATTTCATATGTGTCAGGTAACTCTGTCCAAATGTCATAAAGAAACGGATTCTTTTTACACCAGGTACATTCTTCGCCAGAGATTCGATCTCCTCATGGTGAAGCAGATACATATCTTTTTCTCCTACCTGCGGGAAATTATATTCTCTCCTGATCTCCATCGGTTCTGTCTCTACCCAGTGACCGTTCTCCCAGTAGGAACCATTGGCAGATACTTCACGAAGGTTGATCTCCGGATTAAAGTTGGTTGCAAATGGATATCCGTGGTCTCCGCCATTGCAGTCCAGGATATCAATGGTGTCGATCTGATCAAAATAATGTTTCATTGCATATGCGGTAAATACGCTGGTTACGCCCGGATCAAATCCGCTTCCCAAGAGAGCTGTAATCCCCGCTTCTTTGAATCTTTCACGATACGCCCACTGCCAGGAATAATCAAAATATGCAGTAAATCCAGCCTCTTTGCATCGTTTTTCATAGATGGCTCTCCACTCCGGATCATCCGTATCTTCCGGTTCGTAATTCGCGGTATCGATATAATCCACCTTACACTCCAGGCAAGCCTCCATGATCGTCAGATCCTGATACGGCAACGCCACATTCAGAACCGCATCCGGCTGATACGACCGGATCAGGGCAACCAGTTCTTCTACTTTATCCGCATTCACCTGTGCCGTTGTGATCTTCGTATCTGTGGTTGCTTCCAGTTTTTTCTTTAAAGTATCACATTTTTCTTTCGTTCTGCTGGCGATGCAGATTTCTGAAAATGTTTTACTGTTCTGACAGCACTTATGAATCGCTACTCCTGCTACGCCTCCGCATCCGATAATCAGTAATCTTCCCATTCTTTTTTCCTCCTGTTTTCTATTATGTACTCTTAGGGTCTTTCTGACCCAGTTACTTTTCCTGATTGTTCCGTACCTTCACAGTTGCTACTTTTCTTCTTCTTCCAGCATATCTTCCACATACTTCGGAAGCATAAAAGCTCCCTTATGAAGATTGGTGGTATAATACCAGGTCTTAATTTTCCGTTCTTTCCATCGTTTTACATTCAGATCATCCAGGGGATGATATTTTTTGGAAGCAAATCCAAACAGCCAGTATCCGGAAGAGCAGGTTGGTATATGTGCCTGATACACTCTGCTGACGGGAAAGCTGTGACTGGCCTTCCTGTGCATGACCCGGCAGGATTCTTCGTCCTCATCATAAAACGGACTGCCATGCTGATAAACCATGATCCCGTCTTCCTTTAGCGCCCGGTAACAGTTTCCGTAGAATTCTTTGGTAAATAATCCTGCATTATGCCCCAGTGGATCGATTGCGTCATTGATGATCAGATCGTACATATTTTGTTTGCTTCGCAGAAATCGCAATCCGTCTTCATAATAGACCGTTACCCGTGGATCTGACAGTCCGCAAGCATTATCCGGAAAGTATTCTTTACAGACCTCCACAAACACCCGATCCGGTTCCACCACATCAATGGTCTCAATCTCTTTGTAATGTCCTAGTTCTCTTGCCACACCGCCGTCACCGCCACCGATCACCAGCACATGTTTCACATTCGGATGAACAGCCATGGGAATATGTACGACCATTTCATCGTAGATAAATTCATCCTTCTCTGAAAATACAATGCTTCCGTCTGCACTTAAAAAACGGCCAAATTCATCCGAATCAAATACATCGATCCGCTGAAATTCCGTTTGCAGCCCGAACAGCTGCTTTTGTACCTTTACAGAAACTTTTACTTTTTCTGTATGGTAATCCGAAAACCATAATTCCATTCTTTTCTCCCTTCCCTTATCTTCTTACCGCACCGGTCGGAGCTTCCATCACATACAGATATTCCACCGCCGGATCCTGCGTTCCCTGCATGGAGCAGCCTTTTTCTTTCGCATATATAATGTAGTCAATAATTTCTTTTGTGATCATCTCTCCCGGGGCCAGAATCGGAATCCCCGGTGGATAACACATGGCAAATTCACCACAGATCATCCCTTCTGTCTCCCGGATCGGCACTGCCTTTTTCTCCGCATAAAATGCCGTCTGCGGAGATACCATAACGGTCGGGTTAATATATTCGGTATTCGGCATCTGCTCCGGATCTCTGGCGTACAGCCTCTGGATATCCGAAAGAGCCCCTACCAGGCGTTCAATATCCTGAATCCGGTCACCAATGGAAATATACGCCAGAATATTGGCAATATCTCCCAGTTCAATCTGGATATCATATTCATCCCGCAAAAGATCATACACTTCGATACCCGCAAGACCGATATCTCTGGTATAGACAGACAGTTTAGTCACATCAAAATCGTATACACTGCTCCCATTGATCATGTCTTTTCCATACGCATAGAATCCACCGATGGCATTGATCTCTTCCCTTGCATACTCTGCCATCCGGCTCACTTTTGCAAAGGATTCTTTTCCCCTGAGAGCCAGATTTCTTCTGGAAATATCCAGACTGGACATCAGAAGGTACGATGCACTGGTGGTCTGGGTCAGATTGATAATCTGACTCACATATTCCCAGTTCACATTTTTTCCCGTCAGCAACAGGGAACTCTGGGTCAGGCTTCCCCCGGACTTATGCATGGAAACCGATGCCATATCCGCTCCTGCGTCCATGGCACAGACCGGAAGGTTCTCACCAAAATACAGATGGGTTCCGTGGGCTTCATCCACCAGAACCAGCATATTGTGTGCATGAGCAATCTTTACAATGGATCGAAGATCCGAACAGATTCCATAATAAGTAGGATTGTTCACCAGCACCGCTACCGCATCCGGATTCGCAACAATCGCTTTTTCCACTTCGGATACTTCCATTCCCAGGGAAATTCCGAGACGGTTATCCACCTCCGGGTTTACATAAACCGGTATCGCTCCACACAATACCAGGGCATTGATCACACTCTTGTGTACATTTCTTGGAAGGATGATCTTATCCCCCGCCTTACAGCAGGAGAGTACCATTCCCTGTACCGAAGAGGTAGTTCCTCCTACCATGAAAAACGCATGGTCCGCACGGAATGCTTCCGCCGCCAGCTCCTCTGCCTCTTTGATCACCGATACCGGATGGCAGAGATTGTCCAGCGGTTTCATAGAATTCACATCCAGACTGACACATTTTTCACCCAGAAGTTCCACCAGCTCCGGATTACCCCGCCCTCTCTTATGCCCTGGCACATCGAAGGGAACGACCCTTCGTTTCTTCAGTTTTTCCAGCGCCTCATAGACCGGCGCATGCATCTGTTTTTTCTTATCCATATCTTCTCCCTGTTGTCTTTTTCCTGTCCACAGATCAAATATTGTTTATATGTGACTGTGAAAGTACTGACCCGTTATATTTATATAACGAGATAAAATACGCTCCGCGAATTTTACTCGTTATCGCGACAGTCGCCAAGATCGCATGCAGGCATGGACTTTGCCTCGTTGTTCGCGTAAATCAAAATTGATCCACCGGACCAATTATTGATAGGTAATGCAACAAAAAAGGACAGGTGAAATCACCTGTCCGCATTGTCATTCTATAGTTCTACTTTGTATTTTCTCTACATCCGCAAAAACTATGTTCTCAGAGTTTGTCGTTGGCATCTTTGCCAGCAAATATTTGCTATTCCGTAACTGTATCCGCCCACAGCCACAAGCTAACTACTCTTTATTGACCATTTCACAAGTGATACCTCAACCGGATTTCTTCGCTTTCTTCCGATTGGAAACTTATAAAATTTAGCTTTTAACTAAATCAATAATGCGGTCTCTCACCGCTCTCGGCAGCTGCCCCGCCTGTCCGTATGGGCTTAACCAATATGCTTGGTGGGCTAATAATAAATATTTGCATGAAAACATGGTTTGCTTCATGTAGTTTTGAGTATATCACAGCATTTTATGTAATGCAAGTAAAAGCTGGGTAAAGTCATTCAAAGTACTTTCCCGGGTGTCCCATTCTTATCATCTGAATCGACATTTCTATCTCTGCCAAGAGCATGATCAAACTCATCAAGAACATCCGTCATCAGTCCTTCATCGAGCCGACTTCTGCACTCTGCAACCAATACAGCCGGAATTCCATAAAATGCTTCTGCAATACTGCCTGTAATAGCGCCAAGTGTGTCAGTATCTCCACCAAGTGATACTGCATTCCGTATGGCATCCTCAAAATCTTGGGATTCCAGAAATGCAATAATCGCCTCCGGTACTGTTCTCTGACAAGTCTCATCCATATGATATCCCGGTCTGATTTCATCAAGTGTTCTATTAAGATTATAATGAAACTCCCCCTCAATATATTCTTTAATCTCTTCTTTCGAGAATCCATTCCTAGCCATGTATATTGCACTGGCTGTTGCCTCTGCACCCTTAATGCCTTCCGAATGATTATGTGTCACGTTTGCTGTCGCTCTTGCTACCTCTCTTGTTCTTTCCATCGAATCATAAAGCCATCCCGCCGCCGACACTCTCATGGCAGAACCATTTCCATAACTTCCGTATGGCTTTGGATTGCTTTCTCTAAGCCAATGCCTGAATCTTCCACCATAACCTGCATATGGATATCTTTTTCCCCTATCCTGCATGTTAGTTACTACCGCCTCTTCAATTTCCTTTACTGTAGCTTCCTTTCCGACTGCAAGAAGAGCTTCTCCAACCGCTATTGTCATAACAGAATCATCTGTAAAGTCACAGTCTTTACTAAACAGATCGAATTCCTTTGTTTTATCTCCTCTGTCAAACTCAAATGGACTTCCTATAATATCTCCTAAAATTGCTCCGTACATATATGCCTCCAATCTCCGAAATGCTCCGGCAACTCTTTTTCTTTGTTACAATATGAGTATAATTGAAAGACATCTTTATATGGTCGCTATCCGGGCGACACTTTTTAGGGCAAAAACAAACGCCGATACTATAAGTACCGACGTAACATATGTACCGGTAACAGCAATATCACCTCTTGCAATTTTCCGATGCCTGCTTTTCAGCAAGAAGCTGTTCTTTTCCTGCCGCCCTCTTGATTACCGAACAGCAAAAATCATATCTAAATCATCTAAACCGTAAATCTTAATGCCCATATAAGAACCATCATATAGTGTGATAGTGGTAACATCATAAAGTGTTCCATCTTTATCAGTCTGTCCCAGTTTGATTGTTTTCTCGTAACTATTCAGTAGCCACTGTGAAGGTACCGAACAGTTACGTTTTCTCTTGTATTAGTTTCCCAATAATTACTATCTTTATTTCCGGTGAATTCTACTAATGCCAACATTCAACAGCTACTTTTATAACACCATCTCTCTTATTCTCGAAAAGATCATAAGCCTCATCAATCTTACTTAGAGGATAAGTATGCGTGATAAGTGGTTCTGTATTAATCTTTCCATCAGCAATCAGTTGCAATGTCTCATCGCAGTCGCATCCATCTACTCCACCGGTTTTGAAGATAAGATTTTTCCCATACATATCTGGAAGCGGTAATCTCTGTGCTTTATCATACAGTGCAACGATTGTTACAATTGCATTCGGTCTTGCGCACTCCCATGCAAGGCGAAACGTTGATTCAGCTCCGGCAACTTCAAGAACAACATCTGCTCCACCATGATCACTTGTTTTTTTTACAAATTCCTCACATTCTTCCGGAGAAACAGTAAGTACATCCGGATAATGCTTATTAATAAATTGGATACGTTCTTCGTCTTTCTCACACATGATAATATGTTTTGGACTCTTCAGCATAACGCAAAGCAATGTGCAGATTCCTGTGGGACCTGCACCGATGATCAGTACCGTGTCATCTTCTGTAATTTCAGAAATACGAGTTGCCCAGTAGCCGGTAGCCAGTACATCTCCAACAAATAATGCCTGTCGCTCTGTAACTTCGTCCGGAATCTTGTTTAATCCTTGATCTGCGAACGGTACGCGCACATACTCAGCCTGACCGCCATCGATCCGGCAGCCAAGAGCCCAACCGCCATTTTGGTCCGTACAGTTATTGACATAACCTTTTTTGCAGAAATAACATTCACCACAGAATGTCTCCACATTGACTGTTACTCTGTCTCCCGGTTTGACATGAGTAACAGCGCCTCCAACTTCTTCAACAATTCCAACCATCTCGTGACCAACAGTAATTCCTAAAACTGCACGTGGAACACTTCCATGCTTAATATGTAAATCACTGGAACAGATACTCGCAAGCGTTACCTTTACAATAGCATCCC
>OCPX01000111.1_pt1 | contig 88811 bp, 112 predicted proteins | sample 1538771 | NCBI WGS metagenome assembly OCPX01 (sample SAMN04571725, study PRJEB22368) | human gut metagenome | biome: human gut; material: stool | host: Homo sapiens | place: Luxembourg | collected 2012-11-01 | reverse complement strand
AAAGTGTTGGAATATCGATAGCATCGGACTATTCAACATAGCACGCTATACCGCTGGCATGCCCCTATTGCCTTCGGCACTTCCCCCGAAGGGGGAAGCAAGACGTTACGTAGCTAACGATTTCCTTAACTTAATAGCATTTCCTAGAGGGAAAGGCTGCGATACGCAGAATACCATCTTCTAAAAAAAGGCAGCGAAGCCGCCACCTGAACCCTGAACCAAATGAAAGCAAAGTAAAAAGAGGCTGTGAAGAAATGAGAATTCATTTCTTCACAGCCCCATTATTTACGTGAGGGATCGTATGCATCATATGTATGCATCAGCGTAGAACCTTTGATCGATAAGAGCATATCCTCTCAAAACGAATGCCCGATGGGCGCTGCTGCCCGCGCAGAAGAGAGAAACCGCATTATCTGTTACTTTCCTCGACGAGCTTCATGATCTCATCTTTCTTCTCTTCGAGGAGCGATCGGTCTCCCATCGTCTCCATATTGAAACGTATAAGAGGCTCCGTATTCGATGGACGGAGATTGAAACGCCAATGATCAAACTCAAGCCCTACGCCATCCGTAGGATCGACAGCCAAGGCTTTCGGTGCATAGGCCGCCTTGACTGCAGCGAGGGTTTTCTCCACATTTTTGGCTGGCAGATTGATCTCTCCGCTCACGGGGAATTCTTTCTCCATTTCAGCGACCATTTCGCCAAGGTGCCTGCCTGTCTCGCTCATGAGCTCTGTCACGATGAGCCATGGGATCATACCGGAGTCACAGTAAGAGAAGTCACGGAAGAAATGATGGGCACTGTTTTCAGCTCCATAAATGCCATGGACGCGACGCATGGTCTCCTTCATGAAAGCATGTCCCCCCTTCGACTCGACGGGCACACCTCCATAGAGACGGCAGATCTTTTCCGTATTCCAGAAGACACGCGGATCGTGAATGATGATCTCTCCGGGATGCCTCTTGAGAAAATAGGATGCAAGCAGTCCTACCATGTAGCAGCCTTCTACGAATTTCCCATTTTCATCGATGAAGAAGCAGCGGTCAAAGTCTCCGTCCCAGGCGATCCCGAGATCTGCTTTTTCTTCGAGCACCTTCTCCTTGAGCGGCTTCTGGCACTCTTCTAGCATCGGATTCGGCACACCATGAGGGAAGCTTCCGTCCGGCTCCATATATAATTCTGTAAAAGTAAAGGGCAGGTGTTTCTTTAGTTCTGCGAAGGCGATATTGGCACAGCCATTTCCTGCATCCACCACGATGTGAAGCGGCTTCATCTTCGTGACATCCACAAAGGAGAGGATACAGTCGATGTAGTCCTGGAGGATCTGTCTCACAAAGGTCTTCCCTTTTTTCTCTGCCTCGGGAAAATCCCCGGAGAATGCGAGTGCTTCGATGTCTTTCAGTCCCGTATCAGCGCTGACAGGGATCCCCCCTTCGCGCACAAGCTTTAAGCCATTGTAATTCGATGGATTATGGCTCGCGGTAATCATGATGCCGCCGGAAAGTTCGTAATGGAATGTAGCGAAGTACATCATTTCCGTCCCGCAAAGGCCGATGTCCATCACATCCGCGCCGCCATCCGTCAGGCCTCGCATGACAGCCTTAGCGATGGCAGGAGAGCTCGGACGAATATCATAGCCGACACACATCGCCTGCGGATGGTAGAGTGCTGCATACGCGCGGCCTACGCGATATGCCAGGTCTTCGTTCACCTCCGCCCCCACGACACCGCGAATATCATAGGCCTTGAAGCCTTTATGAGAAAGTTGAAGTGGTTGCATGGTATTTCTTCCTTTTTGAAAAACCGAAGGAGACAGGGCGCTGATCATCGTCAGACAGCATCCATCGGCAAATCTGGTCCATCGATGGGATCCCCATATCCCTGAAATCATCAGTCAGTCGTCTTCGACACGTCTTTTCCCATCCGGGAGAGCACCTGCACATATCCGTCGGCGCCGAATTTCAAGCAGCGCTTCACGCGGGAAATCGTGGCAGTGCTCGCACCCGTCGCTTCTTCGATGCGGTCATACTTATCTCCCGCTTCGAGCATACGTGCCACTTCCAGACGCTGCGACATGTCACGCAGTTCATTGATCGTACAAAGGTCTTCAAAAAATTCATAGCACTCCTCTCTCGTCTTCAAAGTCAGAATGCCATCGAAAAGCTGATCCGTCAACGGATTCACCAGTCTGTGATTCACACTCATTGATATTTCCTCCTGTCATTGGGTAGCTATAGTTACGATACTTTAGTATATTATAGCATTAGAGATGAACTGGTGCAAAAGGAAAATGAGGGGAGTAGCTGGTGACTAGTGACTAGGAGACTAGGGGACTAGGAGAGCAGGAGACATCAGACTCTCTCATATCGTCATTTCGAGCGAAGCGAGAAATCTTTTTCATCCCTATCCGCCCCTTCGTGGCACCTCCTTCCAAAGGTAGGAGGGAAAAACAGAGCTCGGGCATCGCCATTATTTATACTCCGCGGCGCTGCGATATTTTTATGCGCCGCACCACCACTCCTCACCCCTCACTCCTCACTCAAGGGAAAACTTTCGCACGCAATCATGGGGCAGCACATCCCACGGGCTCCCCTATTGACTTTCCTTCTCATAAAGAGTACAATTCATTCAATCGGCTTTGTCGATTGAATTACATACGACTTTCATCATGAGTGGCGGAGGGACTGGCCCTTTGAAGCCACGGCAACCATCTTTATGAAACGGTGCCAATTCCAGCGAGTGTATTCTCGAAAGATGATGCGACTGCAAGCTTTCATCTTCCGATGAAAGTTTTTTTGTTTTTATGAGGAGACTCCAATGATTGAACTCAAACATATAACGAAAGTATATGGCAATTTCAAAGCACTGGACGACGTCAGCGTCACCATCAGAGATGGTGAGATCTACGGTATCGTCGGGCAGTCAGGTGCAGGGAAATCGACCCTGGTCCGCTGCATCAATATGCTTGAACCACCGACCACAGGTGAAGTCCTGATCAATGGCAAAGACATGATGAAGCTCTCCAAGGCGGAACTGCGCAGCGAGCGCAAAGGCATCGGCATGATCTTCCAGCATTTCAACCTGCTGTCCTCCCGCACAGTGGCAGGAAATATCGCATTCCCTTTGGAGCTTGCCAATGTGCCGAAGGCAGAGCAGAAGAAACGCATCGATGACATCCTCGAGATGGTCGGTCTCACCGAGTACAAAGATAAATACCCCGCACAGCTCTCCGGCGGACAGAAGCAGCGTGTCGGCATCGCACGCGCTATCGTGTCCAATCCATCCGTACTTCTCTCCGATGAAGCGACCTCTGCGCTGGATCCAGAAACGGTCAAATCCATCCTGCAGCTGCTGAAAGATATCAATAAGAAGCTCGGCATCACCATCATCATGATCACGCATCAGATGGAAGTCATCAAGGAGATCGCTGAACGTGTCGCCGTCATCGAACATGGCCGCATCATCGAAGAAGGCTCCGTCGTCGATCTTTTCACCAATCCGCAGACTCCGACTTTGAAAAAATTCGTCGGCTCGGTCATGTCTTCGGAAGTACCGGAACAGCTCTCCCACATGGATATCCATGCCGATAAAGAGAACGCGGACGACCAGACCGTCCTCTCCCTCTCCTTCCGCGGCGACGTCGCAAATGAACCGATCATCGCCAACCTCATCAAAAAGTACAATCTGGACGTATCTATCCTGTACGGCTCCATCGACTACATCCAGAATGTATCCTTCGGCCGTCTCATTATCACCATCATTGGCGATGACAGCGATATGCAAGAAGCGCTCAGTCATCTGAAATCGTTACCTATCACAAGCGAGGTGCTCGGATATGTCTCCAGTCATTAGTAATCTTCTTCTAAAAAGTACGGCAGAAACCTTCTACATGCTCGGCGTTTCTGCCCTGATCGCCGCTGTCGTCGGCATTCCTCTGGGGATCCTCCTCGTCGTCACGGAGAAAAACGGCATTCTCGCCTGCCGCCTGCTCAATAAGCCGCTCGCTTTTGTCATCAATATGATCCGCTCCATCCCATTCATCATTCTGATGGTCGCGATCATTCCTCTCACCCGTCTCATCGCAGGCACCTCCATCGGCACCACCGCAGCCATCGTCCCACTGACCATCGCTGCGATCCCTTATACCGCCCGTATGGTCGAGACCTCCATCCGTGAAGTCCCCTTCGGCCTCATCGAAGCGGCGGAATCCATGGGCGCATCCCCGTTCCAGATCATAAAGAAAGTCCTCATCCCGGAAGCCCTGCCTTCCATCATTGAGAATATCACTGTCGTCGTTGTCACCCTCATCGGTTCCTCCGCTATGGCAGGCACCATCGGCGGCGGCGGCTTAGGCGACCTCGCCATCCGCTACGGCTACCAGCGTTTCCAGGCCGACGTCATGGTGGCTACCATCCTCGTCCTTATCGTCGTCGTCCAGCTCATCCAGTTCATCGGTAGCAACCTCGCGAAAAAGGCGAATAAGAAGTAAGAAGGGTTCAGGGTTCGAAAACTACTCCCCGCGTATCGTCATTTCGAGCGAAGTCGAGAAATCTCTATGGCAGAACGCTTATTGTCGCATGTGAAACCGCACCAAGACATCTTTTTCCCTCAGCGCATACACGCTGATTCCCGCCGTGCAAGAAAGATCCCTCGGCTGCGCTCGGGATGACGATACGCAGAGATCGATTTTCGCCCCCTGCCCTCGGAACCCGCCCTAAAAACTGTTTTCCACCGGATCTATAGGAAAATGCTAATTCTCCCACTTCCATACATAGACACCGGATTTTATAAAAGAAGGGAAGTATATCTATGTTAAAGAAACTCGTCATCGCTGGACTTTGCGCCCTCTCCGCAGCAGCCATCATCACCGGCTGTGGTTCCAACGCAAAGCCAGCCTCCTCGGCCGCTGCCTCTGTACAGGAAAAGAAAGAGATCACCGTCGGTGCTACGGCCGGCCCGCATGCAGAAGTCGTCGAAGCCGCTGCCAAAGAAGCTGAAAGCAAAGGTCTCAAGGTCAATGTGAAGGAATTCTCCGACTATGTCACTCCGGATCAGGCACTCGCTGACGGCGATCTCGACCTCGTTGTCTACCAGCATGAACCGTTCCTGAAGAACTTCAACAAACAGCACAATACAAACCTCGTCTCTATCGGCAAAGCTATCCTGATGCGCATGGGCGTCTACTCCGATAAGTACAAGGATATCAAGGATCTGCCGGACGGCGCCACTGTCTCCATCCCGAATGACCCGACCAATGAAGGCCGTGGTCTCCAGCTGCTCGAAAAAGCAGGCGTCATCAAGCTGAAGGAAGGCGTCGGCATGAAAGCCACCCCGGCAGATGTCGTAGAAAACCCGAAGAACCTGAAATTCCAGGAACTCGAAGCCGCTCAGCTTCCAAGAAGCCTTGCTGATGTCGATGCATCCGTCATCACCATGAACTACGTCATGAGCTCCGGACTTTCCCCGAAAGACCAGGGCATCTTCCTCGAAGACAAGGATACCCCGCTCGCCGTCATGATCATCGCTGCGCGCGAGAAGGACAAGGATCAGCCGGCTTATCAGAAATTCGTCAAGTACTATCAGTCTGAATCCGTCAAAAAATTCATCGCTGAAAAATACAAAGGCACTATCGTTCCTGCTTGGGAATAATGAAATAGAAATAAAAAAGGATCGCGCAAGCGGTCCTTTTTTGGTTTGAAATAAAGGGTTCAGCAGGTTCTATGGGTACAGTAAAGAAAGCAACACGATGCATCAAAATAAAAGCACCACTGGGGAAGCAGGTCTCAAAGCATTAGATTATGTACGTATAATGGTGTGAATCAGTCATCCGACCAGCAATTGAATCGAAACCCAATATTCATTTTTATTTATACAACAATTGAAAACAAAAGAAATTAGTCTACACACTGATATGAACTTAACTATATATTTGTAACTTTAATAAACAAGGATCATAATCTATGAATCCCATGGGGAACGATTACAGAAGTGGTAAAAAATCCTCCACAATTATCTTGTTGAGTACAGCCTTCACATTCCACTCGATATTCCTGCTTCCAATCGGATATACTCCTTTTACTATATTGCCATAATTCTTTTGGCAATAGACATAATGGTAAATTATAGATTGACACAGGGATATTTCTATGTGCTATATTTTTTACAGCTATAGTTAATTCCTGCATATAATTAGCAGGTTCTACCCAAACTTTCCCTTTATTATCGTCTGCTCGTCCATGTATTTCCATTCCCATAAAGGCAACATGAACAGCCATTGGTAAATTCCATCCTATAAAATCCGCTAAATCAACCAATCCTGTAATATTTTGCTTAGTTAATACGATTCTGATTTCCACAGGGATTCTAAATTTTGCTAAATTATGTAATCCCATGATGGTTTCTCTAAAAGCTCCTTTAGCGCCGACGATAGAATCATGGATTTCGGGAACAGCTGAATACAAAGGAATTGCATATTGCGTGTTGAAAGGCGCATTCGCAATAACATTTTTGGTAAACTCAAAATCACTAAATCGTCTTCCATTTGTCAATACCATAGGATCTACATTAGGAAACTTTGCCAATGTCTTCATAACATTAGTAAAATTGGCATTAACAGTTGGTTCTCCTCCACTTACACAAATTTCTCTTACACTTTCCCTTGGTAAAAGAGATAATATCTTCAAAACCTCCTGATCATGATCAATAGGTTTTTGCGGCTGCGGACACATGATACACCTTGAATTACATTTTTCTGTAATAAATAAAACATTTTGCTTCGATTGAATATTATACACACGCAATATTCTTCCGTCTGGCATAATTTGCAATATGTCGCCTTCGTTAAGTTCACCTAGTGCTGCCGTAGGAACGCGCGATACCATCGGATATTCGTATCCATCAATTGCCTGATCAGACAAACTTACCGCCAAATGTTTCCCTGCTTTGGGATTTGTGTAAAGTCCTATTGTTTTTTCTGAAAATATCTCCCACCAATTTATTTTTTTCTTAGAAAAGCGTGCAATAATTGGTTTGGTTATATTTGTACCTATTCCTCGTGTTTGCCACATTGCCAATCCTCCAAAGGCCGTCTCTGAACCCATGACCAAAGAATTGCGATTTTCTTAGGATCATTTTCCTTTATAATATCAAGAATAACTTTTATCGCGCCCTTATTTCTTCTACAAAATCCACTATCATATCGTTTTCCCATTAAATCGCCAGATTCTGTATAATACCGAATAGGATCTGCACCACAATATGGGCTATATGCACAAGTAGAACATCCGGGCATAGATTCAACACAACTATTTTGTACTAAATCTTTCATTACTTTCGATGAGAAAATTGTCTTAAAATCATCATAATATACATTTCCCATCCTAAAATGACAATCGCCCATAGCTGCCAACATACGCCCTTCATCAGATGGATATACATCACCATTATAATAATAGATAGCACCAGCAATTCCAGCTCCCGTAGGAGACTGCAAATCTACAAATCCGGTAGAAAAAGGAGTCATGATTCGCTCAAATATTAGAGCAGCATAAGACTCTGCAAAAAATGTCCCATTCTGGTTAATTTTAAAAATATATTCCAATGCATCTCTATATATTTGTACGAACTCTTCTAAAGAATAGCCCAATTGTGCTTCATTCTGTTTTGCATATCCATAGGGATTAAGCGCACGCAAAAAAACATTATGAAATCCAAGTTTCATATAATGATCAATAACTTCAGGTAAATGATGCAAATTATCTTTGGTTATGGTCAATAAAGCATTGACGCTATTATCCCCCTTTATTTTTCGAACCTTCTGTAATGTTTTAATAAAATGTTCATAAGCACTTGAACCATCTAATGCATGTCGATGTAAGTCATAAAAAAATTTAGGACCATCACAAGAAGACGATATTTCTACATGATGATTTTTGCAAAATTCAATTTGTTCATCAGACAAATTAATTAAATTAGTACAAATCACAAAATAAATGCTTTTCTTTAATCCTTCTTTGACTTTCTTCTCTCCTTCTAAAACAAAAAATTCAAGAACAGTCCAATTCAAAGATGGCTCTCCGCCTTGAAATTCAATTTTAACTTCAGATGAAGGCGATTGCAAAATCACATCAAGTACATGTTTGGCGGTTTCCAAGGACATATCTGTTTCTTTAGAAACTAGATTTTTAGAACTAGCATGACAATAATCACAATGGCAGTTACAGCGCAAAGTTAAAACGACCATATGCAAAGTTGTAAAATATCGTAAAAAATCTTTTCTACTTCTTAATTTCACTGCCAATAAATTTTCTACTAAGTCCTTATTATCAGCGGAACTAATAAAATGATGGCTATATAAACCGATTTTGGCTCTTTCCGTCAATTTATCATAATTTTCCGAAATTAAGCACTCGAAATCATCAGGGGATAAAAATATATGCTCTCCCACCATATTGATTAATAGAAATGAGTCATCAAACGTTTCAAATAAATATGGATATTGTATGGTTTTCATATCATTTTACCTTCAATGGTTCAAATGCCTTTTTATAAATAATATCTCGAATTTCTTTTGTTCTTCGCAAAATTTCCAACCTAAGTTGTTCATCCAGCAAGTCAGCAAGAATTTTCTCTATATCATCTCTACTTGGTTCTGATAAATTGCTATGCTTCCTTACACTAAAACTTACATATTCACTATCTATTGAATCAAGTGATATTACAAAACGACCACTGTATTTATATGCTAAAGAGATTATTGCTTCCCGTTCATAAAGTCTCTTTGATATAATAATTTCGTAACCATCCTGTATTTCCTTTATACACTCCATAAAAAATCTCCTATAAAAAAACAAGCCACAATAAAGCAGCTTGTTTAAAAGTGTTAATACTGAGAAGAATAATGAGAATAATGAGACCTGTGGGAGGTATGCGAATAATGAGAAGTATGATAAACTCCCATAGCATTATCAAATGGCTCACTCGAAAAATTCAAATGTTTCTCAAATGAAATTTGCTGACTCATATTTTCTTGTAAAATAATGGGGGTAGTATCTGTAATATTAGAAAACTTTTCCATATCTGCTGATGTTGCTTGTACACTCGTACCCGCCGATACAAGTCCTAACGAAAACAATAATGTACCTAATTTTCCAATAATTTTCATTTGAATCACCTCTCTTGAGCTGCATAATAAATAATCCTTTATAATCTTATATTGCCAAAGTTCATTTAGTCAATATCTTTAAATTCTATACGCACCCCCCCGAAATTTATATTTAGGCAAAATGTGGACAATGCATAGTATACGCCAGTGTACTGTGCATTAAATGTCTTCCTAACTCCTATCCCAATAATGTTCGATTTCTCATATATTTCCATGAAAGCCAAAAGGAATCGCGAATTGCAAACTACTTAAGAAGCGTGTTTGAAAGCACATGTAAAGTCAAACTCTCCGATTGCATCCGTGTTTTCCTACAGCTCAGTCATGCAAAAACGGGTGCGTGAAAGCCTTCTGCTTTCACGCACCCGTTTTATCCTGTGATCAATATAGAGCTTCATTAGCAATGACGAGTCGCTGGACCTGATTCGTTCCTTCATAGATCTGCATAATCTTGGCATCACGCATGTATTTTTCATTCGGATTTTCACGGGAGTACCCATTACCGCCCATGACCTGCACCGCTGTCGTTGTAACTTCCATCGCCGTATCCGAAGCGAAGCACTTCGACATAGCGGAGAACATGGACGCCCTCTTATCTCCCTGCATCTTCAGCCAGCAAGCCTTATAGACAAGCGCGCGTGCTGCCTCTGTCTTAGTGACCATATTGGCGATCATTTCCTGTACCATTTCAAAAGAAGCGATCTTCTGACCAAACTGCTTTCTCTGGTGTGCATAGTGGATGGCATTTTCCAGTGCAGCCTGCGCGATACCGACAGAAATCGCACCGACGACCGGACGGGATGTCTCAAGCGTCTGCATAGCGATGCGGAAGCCCATACCTTCACGACCGATGCGGGCGCTTGTCGGAACGAAGCAATCGTCAAAAATGATTTCCGAAGTAGCCGAAGCGCGGATCCCCATCTTGTCCTCTTCCTTGCCGATAGAGACGCCCGGCGTATTTCTATCGACAGTGAAAACAGTCAGACCACGAATGCCGCCTGATTCACGGGTATTGGCAAAGAGTGTGATTTTGTCACAGATCGGCGCATTGGTAATGAAGCACTTCGTACCATTCAGGACATAGCCGCCATCGACCTTTTTTGCCTTACAGGATACCGCACCTGCATCAGAGCCTGCTCCCGGTTCCGTCAGGGCAAAGCAGGCGATCCCACCGTTGTTCAGGCAGTCGAAGTATTCCTTTTTCTGTTCATCGCTGCCGGCGAAAAGGATCGGGAAGGAAGCGAGCGAATTGGCTGCGCAAACAGTCGCAGTACCTGCACAGCCCTTTGCGAGCTCTTCACTGATCATCGCACCCGTCAACAGATCGAGTCCTGCTCCGCCATATTCCTTCGGAACAGCCAGCTGAGTCATACCGGACTGTTTCAAAATCTTCAACAGTTCCGGATCCATGACACCGCTCTTATCGATGTCCAGAGCGCGCGGCGCGATCTCCTTCTGTGCGATTTCCTTCGCCAGATTTACCAGCTCCTGCTGCTTTGCATCTAATGTAAAGTCCATTCTCGTTCCTCCATGAAATCAAAGTGCTTCTTCTGCCAGGGCTTCCCCTAAAATTTTACTATATTGCTATTATTATAACAGATATGCTGGGCTTTCGGATGGAAAAATATAAAAATACTCGCAGAATCCACTCCTCCATCTTCCAGGAGGCCGCCCTGTCTCCCGTACCTTTTTCCGTCAGCTCCTGCACCTAGGCTTCGCCGCTATCCTGCTTTCCTAATGCTTCGTACACTTCTGCCAATGTCATAATAAGAACCTCCTGTGTTCTTCACTCTTTGGGCTTCTATCCCAATAAAAAAGGCCGTTCTTTAACGCCTGCGGCAGGGCTCCCGTCCCTTTGGAAAGGCGTGTTTGTTACCATTTTGAATTATACTATAATATATAGAAAAGGATGACTAGAACCTTCGCCCTTTATTGGTAGGGGGCTGGTCATCCTTTTTTTGATACCGTTATTTGAAAGGCAATAAAAAAGCGCTCGCAAGAGCGCTTTAGATTGTTAGATATCCCTCGGCAGGCGTCGCCTCTCCTGCATTTCTTTTGACCGTGAAGGTGCGTGGTTGCAACGGAATTTACCACCTCGAGGGATTTCCATAATCATTATACTTCATTTTTAGTCTCCGGCTATGCCTATTCGCCTAAAAAATTCATCTGCTAACGGGTCCCCTTTCTCAAAATTAGCGGGGTCCCAATCTTCTCCATATTCCTTAGCGATAGCTTCGTCTAACTCTTCATCGGTCATTTTTTCTAGATCCTCGTTACTCATTTTTATCGCCTCCTACAATATTTTCGACCGCTTCCGCACCGACGCAGCATTGGCAGTTGATTTGCCATTCCCTGCCCTCTTGATAATGTGGATTTACGGAAGCGAGCTTCTCCGCGGCGGTCTTCTTATCCCCAATGAAAAGGAATTGTTTCAGTTCATCTTGTTCGTTCACTGGTCTTCCCGCCTGCATTATACCATTAGTGATTTGACATTGCATTACTTCATCGGAATCCCCCCTCGCATACTGCTTCCAGCTGGCTCCCTTCTGGACTTCCTTTGCCCCATTCACTCCGGCAAGCGTCTTGTCTTTCGGCTCTTCGCTTGTTACTCGCATAAATCCATGGAATATGGGAACCACACGGCACATGCAGTTTGGATGGACTAGCAGCTTCGGGAGCTTATCTTTCGGGAAAATGCCCTCGCCCATTCCCCAAAGGTCTGCACGGGCGTACAGGTCACAAATATCATCGCATGGATGGCGGCTCGAAAGTTTCCACTTGAAAGCCACGCAGTCGGGATCATGGGCATAATGGTACATTCCCCCATCCATGTAGGCTCTCGCCTTCTCGGTGCGGGCGATTCGTTCCGCGAAGTATCGCGCTCTCTCTGGGGTGGCCACGTCAATGGCTTTATCTACCATCTCCTCATTGCCCTTTGAAATAGCGCCGATTATGCCATTGCAAGCCGCCTCGAGCCCCTGCGTGGAAATTTATTATCTATATTCCTCTGCGCATCGCGCAGGGCGCGTTTGAACGTGTTCCCTTGATGCCCTTTAGACAGAGCAGACTGCAGAAGGCGGCGAGCGAGCTTTGGTTGTACCGTCAAACCTTGATGACAGGCAAATACTTTTTTCTAACGAAGAAGATGATGCAACAAGTCACACTGCATCAAAAAATGCCATCCCGTTATGCGCTGCGGAATGGCATTTTCTTGATTTGGTAAAAGTATTGGCAGAAGTGATGAATTTTATGCGAGTTAGGTAGAAAAAGAAAAGCCCAAAGTCATCCATGACTTTGGGCTGAATGTCTGGTGGTCCTTCCCCTCATGGGTACAAACACAATTACCTTCAAAAAGAATTATTTTTCTCTAAATATAAGAATAGCATAAAATCTCCGATTCCCCACTTGCAAAATAAAAAAGGACGTCTTGATTTAACAATGTGCTAAATCAAGACGTCCTTTTTTTATTGCTTCGCGATTTTGCCCATTTTCTCTAAGCAGTCGCCCTGATAAAGCTCAATCATACAGCGTTCCCCTATTTTTTAACCAACGCATACAGGAGCCCACCTGAAATTGCGATCAAGAGGTTACGCTGGCGGGTCTTTACTCTAATTTTCCTTTTTGCCTCGTCCTCGAACTGCTGCAAGAATCGATTGGCTCTCAGTAATGATTTCTGCGTCTCCTCGTTCGCTGCCTTGGAGATTACGATTTCCTTCTTCAATTTTTTCAGCTCTTCCCTCTGCTGATTCAGCAAGGTCGCTTGCTCGGTCAAGACTTTCTGCCGTTCTTGACTGTGAGCTTTCAGCGTTTGTAAGTTCGTTTCTAATTGCGTCAGCTCGCTGCTGGATATCTGATACATCGTTTCGGCCTGCGAAGTAGAACCAGCAGCTAGCCACAAGGAGCACGCCAGCAAGCAGATACATAATCTTTTTGTGGTCCACATTATGCCCTCCTTTATTTTATCCTTCCCACACTCTTAATCTAAATAAATAGTGTCGATTTCGACTTTACTTTGTGCAGCTTCGACCTGCGCCTTTGCCGTGCGGTATGCAATATGCAGGAGATTGGAGCGTACGGCGACCGCTGCTACAATAGCGCGCAGGTCCTGAACCGTAACCACCGCATCATCATTGTCTGCCGTTGTCCAGCTGATGCTTGCGCCTTCTCCCTGAAGCGCCAACGCGATTATTGCTGCTGCGATGCGGTCGCGAGCTTTACTGTCGTAATCGTAGAGGTGCCCGCCATACGCAATCGGCTCAACCTCCGCATCATCGCGTTGGCGCTTCAGTTCAAAAATTTTGCGGGTGCGGATATTTTCAATCGGCTCCTCAGCCTCACCGATAGCAACACCTAAACATCCCAAATCAGCATCCGATATGCTGAGTGGGATAAATGTGCCATCCTGTCCCATGGCCTCTGCCAAATCATAGAGGTTGTTATAGATATTGTCCTTGTATGTGTATGTTTTCACTGCTTGCCTCCTTAGTTAAACACAATTTCGACTTTATATTTTTTACCCACATTAGCGGCGGTAAACATGCTTGATATATTTGACGGCACACGTTGCAAAAAGGTATAAAATCCTACTAAGTCACCTTGATATGACATTTTGCCTACTGTCAAATTAACAGTTACACCCGTTTCAAGCGGTGTGATGTTAAGGTTGATATTGCGACTACCGCTCGTAACACCATCCTCCTTAAATGCAACGTCAAGCCAACCGCCGTAATAAGACAATATTGCCAATGTTACCGCTCTACCATCATGTGTAACATTGCCTATAATCTCACCATAGTTGCCATTGTTGCGACTATACCCGTACTGACCGCTCTGCCGTCCCATAGTCATGATAAAGGCATTATCCCCGGTATCCCCGCCGCTTCCAGCAGATTTTTTGATAAACATCATCCTGTTAAGTCCCATGGTTATCACCTCATGTCAGCTTATTAGCCTGCACGATGCTGGTCATGCTGCCGTAGCTGTCCTTGGTCATAAGGATGTTGAGCAGCAGGCCTGCGCTGGTGATTGCTAAGTCGGAAGCAGCACCGATATATTTAATCGTGCCGCCGTTTGTGATGGACAGCGCATAATCACCACCAGCAGTGATGTATGCCGTAAACACTGTTGACTGATTACTGCCCAACAGTGCTGATAACGTCGCAAGGTTAAGAGTAAACGCTCCTGTTGCATGATAGTATGCTGCTGACGTAGATGGGCTGACGGATGATGTACTGCGGTTAGGCGTAGTATACTGCTCATATCCAAGAGTTGCCAAATTAAACGTCTGCTGCGCTCTCCACACGTTTTGTCCGGATGTTTTAACATAGCCATCCAAAGACTGATGCTGCGTCAGATATCCGCTGTCATTCGATAATTGTGATACCTTAGTCGGTACATCGGATTTCTTGGCAAATTTCCCGTTCAGCTGCGTACATAGCTTTCGAATGGCCCCCAGCAGCGAGTCCTTGTAAGTGCTCATGCTAGCACCTCACTTATATAATCGTTTCATTAACAATAGCGGTAATCTCATCATCAGTCGCCAACGGAAAGTCATTGATTTTCATGTAGGCAGATAAGTCGACCACGCCGGAGAGATTATCCCATGCGTTGCCATTCCAAACTACGTTATCCCCGGCTTTGATTCCGTTAGAAGCATCAGCCGCCACAACGTTGTATACATCGCCTACAGCCTTCCCGTTAACGGGGAGCTCCGCATAGGTGTTCACGCTCCCGCGGTACTTGTAAACGGTTGTGATGTCTGCTTTTTTCGCATAAGTACGATCTATATCGGCGCTCTTTGCGTAGAGAGACAGGTCCAATTGCCCCTGAATAGCGGAAATCGTACCGTCTTCGGAAATAGTCACATTATTGCCCGCCTTGACGCCACCGATGGTGCTTGCTGTCGGTGCTGGAAGGACGTAGTTATTCGCTCCTACTGCTACGCCTGCGAGCTTTGCTTTTTCTGCGTCAGTATAATCATTGGTAGAAAGGCCTTTCCCGGTTTCCTTCCTGATAAAAAGGCTATTCAGCTTTGCAATCAAAGCTGTCATAGCAGCAGCAAAATTGGATTTTCTCAGAATTTTATCAGTAGTAGCCATATTATTCTCCTTTTATTAGATTATCAAAAATATCATCAATGACAGCCACGCATTCCGCATCGGTTGCATAATCTGCCACGAAATCGCCTGTATCAGCCGGAGTCAACACGCCAGTTAAAACTCCTACGGCAGACAGGACTCCTGTAAGTGTTGCATTATCACTCATCAGAAAGTCACCTCTTCTGTTAGTTTCAGCATGTGTGGTGGAATCACAGTCGCGACAAATCCATCAGGCCGGCGCAATTCGACATCATAGTAGTATGTGCCATACGCCAGATTATCTGTCTCTCTAGGAACAATGGTGATGCAATTATTAGCAGCCGCTTTTTGGATAACGATTTCCTCATCGTTTGGGGATCTTTTTACTGTAAAAAGCACCTGATCATCTGGAGTGATTTCGTAGTCGGTGCCGTCTTGATTTTTGATTTGCAGTCTGAAAGTAGCAGTATCTCCTCTTGTCAGACTAATTCCATTGTTGACCACTTTCAGCACAATATCACCTCATCAGTACCATTCACTTAAATCATATTTCTGCCCATCAATTTCAAAAGAATCAGTATATTGCCAACCAGCAAGGATTCTGCTCGGGAAATAATCAGGGAAATCACATGCACCGGCATATTGGGCAATCCATACGGGTACATAATCAGCTAGATCATCAAGATTCATGCAGTCTGTGATAGTAGACAGACTTGCATAGATTCCGGCAGAATAACCCGCTGCATTGCATTCTGAAATAAAAGCACTGCAGATAGCCGTCACATCATCTCTACCCTGTCCAATGACCTCAGGGGCTTCCGCATCAAACCAAATCCCTAACGGCGGTGTACCGTACCCCAATGCATTCAACGCCTCGATCACTCGATTTGCTTCTTCTCTTGCTCGCTCGGTAGTTTGTGCGTGCGTGTAGCAATAGGCGCCCCACGGCAATCCCCTAGCCTCCGCACCGGCGATATGTTTTCCGTGCAGTTGAGTCAGGCTTCTGCCCTCGGAAATCTTCACAATCGCACCACCGACTCCTGCGGCGATGAGATGAGACCAGTTAATGTGATCATTCCAGTCACTTAAATCAGTTACCAGCATTCGTTATCCTCCTTTTTCCAACGTCCCTTTATCCAATCCCCTACGGTAAACAAAAAGGCTGCCACGTAAATAACAACCCATTCTTTTAATTTCATGTTGGACTCCTCTTTTTAATTACTGCAGCTAAATTATGGACCATAGACACGCCAGCATCGTCCAGGTTTTCCACGATGCTGAGGAGCTCAGTGGATGCCAGGTAGGCAATCACGATCTGTGCAAAATTGACATGACTCACAAGGATATCGGCTAGACCGCCAGCAATCACCAAAAACATATAAGCAAAGATTTTCCCTGCAAACTGCGTTTTCATTTCATGGCTATTGATGATACGAGCCCGATGTGCCGCTGGAATGCCTCGGATGGAATCAACCAGCGAGGGCTTTTCCACGTTGTTCTCAATCAGCCAGTGATAAGACAGGGCGATAAATTTGGCGAACAAGTCAAGAGCCACCAACACGGCGAATGCGGTAAAAAGCATGATGTGCTTCGACATGGCGATGAGTAAGATCCCCATAAGAATTTTGTAGGGCCAGCCATCCGGGATACTGCAAATCGCACGATCGGCGGAATTGTAAATTTGAATGAAGATTTCAGTCATGTTTTATCCTCCGCATCTTTCTTTTCTTCCGTTTCATCTTTGGGTGTCAGCGGCTTCGATCTGATACATTTCGCATTAGTGCAAAGTCCAGTCTTATTATCCATCTTGCGATGGCAAAGGAAACATCTTTCCATTTAAATCGCTCCTCTCTTTTCTGTGTATTCTGCAACCAGTTCTTCTCTTTCAGCTTTGAGGTCATTGTAGTAGTCCTCATCTTCTACGGCTTTTGCTTTCGCCATTTCTGTTTCGATATCGCTGATTTTTGTTGAGTATTCCGCATCAAGAGATGCGAGTGCTGCCTCGCGCTTCTCGTCCTCTGTTGGTTCGGGCCGCGGCACGTACTCCTCGTTCTTGTAAAGCAGATCATGCTGTAAGGCGTTATTATAGGTCAAAGCATCCTGCACTACATGCGTAAAGGTTGGATACTGGTTATTTGCCAGCTCTTCCAGCTCCTCTACCGTCTCCCCATGCACACCGGTGACGTAGGATGTGACACGTTCCCCGCTCTCCTCGTAAATGGAAACATACGTGAGAGCAGGGTTCGTGATAGAAATTGATTCACTCATTTTTACCCTCCTTGAAAGGAAACACTATGAAAAATCCAAACGGTTATGGCTGTGTCAAACATTTAAGCGGATCACGGAGGAATCCGTTCGCCTTTGTTGTAACAGACCACGGAAAACAGATAGTGAAGGGCTACTTTCCTACCAAAATGGACGCACTCGCCTATCAGGTTGAATACTGGAATATGCATGGCCGCACCCGTCTTTCTGAAATCACACTTGAAGAATTGTACGCCGAATGGCTGCCAGCGCACCGCCCCTACGTTTCTGAAAGCACCGTGCGAAGCTATCAATCAGCCTATGGTCATCTCTATCCCCTCTATGGCATGCCAATCAAGGAAATCAAATACAAGCACATGCAAGCCGCCCTGGACGCCATGGGTGGCTTATCTTATGCAAGCAAAAAGAAAGTACGCAATCTCCTATCACTGCTCTGGGCATATGCAAGGCAGATGGACTACACAAGCAATGACTATACCGGCCTGCTACGTATAGGAAAGAACCGCCCTGTGAACCCACATCACGCTATCAGCCGCCGCAAAGTCAATGCCCTATGGAAGATGACAGACGTTCCCGGCATCGATATCATCCTCATACTGATCTACACCGGCCTGAGAAACGGCGAGCTCCGCGCCCTGCTGAAATCCGATGTAAACCGTCGGCAGAAATACATCCGCATACGGAAATCAAAAACCGCGGCAGGCGTGCGTATCATACCTATCCATAGCCGCATATGGCCTTTTGTAGAAGGGCGCCTATCCTGCAATGGTTCCCATCTGATAGCCGACGATAGCGGCATGCCCTATACATATAGCCGCCTAGCCCGCCTTTTCACCCGTGTTATGAAATTGGTGCACGGCGAAAAGCATAAGCTCCACGACACCCGCCACACCTGCGCCACGTGGCTTGATGACGCCGAGGTGAATGACAACGCCAAGAAAATGATTCTCGGTCATGCACGCAATGATGTGACGAACGGCGTCTATACCCATAAAAACTTGCGCCAGCTGCGAAAAACTATCGAGAAAATCTGATACCAACCTGTTACTAACGGCTACCTATTGCAACAAAAAAGTATCGCGGATATCGAATGATCCGTGATACTGATTTGTCCCATAGAAAGCCCACGATTTAGCCAGTTTTCGCTCTTTCTGTACAGAGCAATGCGGGGCGGCTGAGATTAGAAAATACGCGACGGAGACTGAAAATATACAGGGTGTAATCGGCTCTGGAACTGTACCATTCCCCATATCGTTTAACCATGTATTATCAGGGTTTGCTCAGTTTGATAGCACCGTCTCAAATGATGATCTGTGGAACAATGACCTTGCGTTATTTATTTCGAATAGTTCTATCCGGTGCGGTAACGAAGGACACACATTTTATCACATCGGGATTGGTTACTAGACAGGGTGTAACTGGTACCACCGGTACATATACATTGCCTGTTTCGTATCTGAAGTTTTTTACCACGGTTACAGGATTTGACAGGGATCGCGCCTGGGGGCCGGTAGACTCGGCGCTGACTGTTTGCAAGAACGGTTTAACCTCAATTACTCTTGGGTGCCATGAGAGTTGCAGCGCGTATGTAATAACTATTGGTGTATAAACAGGGTGGAATTGGTGGTTCCGGTTTCACATATCCGCTTGCCCTGTCTAGGGTTTTGACGGTTGCGTTTTCGCTCAATAACGGCGTCTGGAGTTATAACTGGTATACGCAAGATTCGAAGGTAAATATCAGCAATACAGCTGCATCAAACCCCAAAGGTTTCCCGTACAATTGGCTAGTGTTCGGTATCGTTTAGTAGCCGATAGCTATCCAGAATAGTCCTTGAGTTTCGCGATCCCCCGCGGTCTGAAAGCCGGTTTTAGACGTATTCCATACGCGAAACTCACACGCGCCTCCGGACTGCTTCCCCTGAACGACTACCGATGAAAAGGAAGAAAAAGCTATCGGGTAAGTTATATACCCAGAGCTAAATCCACCCTGTTTATCTGCCTATGGCGATATATCTACTATCCCATCCATCTTTTGTGAAATATGTATTGGTGATAGACTGCATATTGTCATAATGGTCACTTCGCCCACCATAAATTTGACCTAAAGTAACAGCGCCACAAAACGATGGAAATGCAATAGGAAAATAAACAGTAGACTTTATGTCACAGTTTCCACCCTGTATAATTAGCGGCACCGCGCCGCTAAGTTTCACCCACCATGCATTAGCGTTTGACACATCGCCTGCAATAACCCCAACACCAGGCTCATTGATAGCCCCAATAGCCGTACGCACTTCTGCTGCCGTCGCTTTACCAAGTACGCCGCGCATGAATTCTGACAGACTGGCAAGAGATGCTGCGTTTGCTCCTGTGAAGTAAGGTAATTTATCAACTGATGGACTGAGTTTGCCTAATGCTTTTAGTGCAGTAGTTAAAGCAACTTCGATATCAGCATTATCACTTCCATCAAAAGAAGCAGCCTTACCCGTCAGACAATCTCCAATAACGTTGATGCGTCTAGCCGTTTTCAGCTTAGTGGCAGATGCTGCATTTCCCGCAATGCCATTAGCATGGGATTGGGCGTTTCGGTCATGATCTTCAAGCATATGATATGCGCCTGCTTTGACAGTAGAAACACCTTCGCGCAATCGGGCATCGTTAGAGAAGAGCTGACTTGCCATGTCGTTTTCCAGTTTATAATGAACCGGATCAGATGAGATTCGCTGCGGAAATCCGTCGGAATTGAAGTCAAGAGTATCATCGATCCCGTCTGTTGGTCTTGTCACATTCCCCACCGAAGCGGGAAAATCAGTTTTCCATTTATCAAGATATTTTGCCATGTCTATTCCTCCCATTTAGTAATGGACGAACCATAGGTATATTTCCCATCAAATTGGATTTTTCCATTCCATGAAAAGCCTAGATACACATTGAGTCCCAAATGTGCCGGCTTGTAATAGATGATTGTATTCTGCATCTGTTTCAAATCCTCTGTATTTGTGGATGTAGTGTAGATATTGAAATAGTACTTGTCGTTATGTTCCTCGATGTATCCATATCCGTAGGCATTCACCACTTTCCCCAAAAAAGATACCGTGCTGGTTTGCGTACCTTGCAGCTTAACCAGCACTTTTTTGCGCCGTTGTTCATAAGTATCTTCCGGGCTAGGGTGCAGGTCCAGCACTCGTTCCCACATGGATAGTCCCCAAGTCGCTTTCTCGACGAAAAACTGATTCAGCGCATCGAGAATAGCATTACGGATGTTTTCATGCTCCCATGAACACGCCTCACATACTGCACGGAAATGAGGATCTTTTTTTAGAAAAGGCGGCAAGTACTGCGTGATATCTATTTTGTCAGATGACCTTAGTAGTCTAGTCAACCCTAGTCACCCCCATAGTGCCGGCTCTAGGCAGGTATCCTGATGGAATTCTTACATTGCTGATACCACCATTGATTTTTAGTGAGTCATAGTCTGAAATAGCACCACTATTAAGCAGCACCTTGCCGACTTGTGCAATGGATACATAATCACTATCAAATCCACTATCTACCAAGTACGCATCCAGTGTATTTTTCAGCACAGACGCATAATCCTGTAAATATTCCTGATTGACCTTTACGTTAGCCGTCACGTTGATATTGAGATATGCCGGCGCCGTTACGGTCACAGTGGCACCGATGGGCCGTAACGTCTCGATATAATCAGCCACCTTTTTCTGCAGTTCCTGACTGGCTGCATTTTTATTGACGTCGGTAACCAACACCTTGACCGTGCCATTGCCGTTCCATAGGGGAATGACTTTCACATCCCCCACACCAGCTACGGAGAGGGCCCATTCCTTATAATGCATCACATTCCCCGACGTAGCAGGCGTTCTGACATGTACCAAGTACCGTTTCAAGAGAGATTCGTCTGTTTCTTCTTCAAAACCATCGTGGGTAGCATCCTTATTGATGACTTTCGACACCCCGGGAATACTCATAGGTACCTTGTCGATGGTGTTGGCCCCCACATTACCCGAAGTGCCGGCGATCTGCGCCGTGATTTTTACATCCACGGTCCCGTTATCAGCGATGGTACATGCTGCATCAGTCGTAAAATATACATTATTGTCTGTTGAAAATACGGAGCCCTGCGGGACGATGGTACCTTTGGTACCGGTGATAGTCAGGGCCCCAATGGCTTTAACGGCCGGTTTCCTATCAATGCCGAACTCCGCGGCGCGAAGTGTCAAGTATTCACCCCATGATGTATCCGCGAAGGCAGCCTTATAGAGCTGCTCAATTTCGACTTCGCTCTTCGCAAACTCAAAGCTATTGGACGCCAACACATCATTTTCAAAGGTTCCTTCGATTTTCGACGCTTCAATCCCGCTTTGTCTTTGCAATTCCTGCAGGATTTCGTTCTGATCTCTAGCTACATACATTACGCACTCACCTCCCCATAGACCGTTGTCAGGTCAATCGTTACTGTCGCCTTTCGCCCTTCCTGTGAAAATGAAATATCATTGATGGATAGAATGTAGGGATTTACCATAAGGCATTCCGTAATCATTCGTTTCAGCTCGCTGATTCGTTCCTGTACTCCCATCACCAATCCTATAAATGGCTTGATTTCGATACCGTACTGCCACGAATAAGCAAGGTATGTATAGCGTTCTGTGGCCAATGCTTTATATACCCATATCTTGATAGCCTCGGTGCCTTCTAGCAGGATATGCTTTCCCGATTTGTCATACAGGAAACAATTCTTTTCAAAATCCCATGCGAATTCTTTAAATAACGGTAGATCCTGCGTATCAGAGGAAGCCTGAATTAAAGCTTCGCTGGCACCGACAAAAGGAAACGCTTCACTCATAGTTTCACCCCGCTATCTGCTATCCAATATAGCTGATTTCCTTCTAGATTCTTTGAACCTTCCAAAGGTATCACTAGGACGATAGTTCCCGGCTTTAGCGTATCCGTCCATGTCTCATCGTTATCAATAGGATGATTGTGGCTGGCGTATTCCGCATAACCGCCACCACCGCCACGATAGGACGTCTCGCCTACCATGTGCCTGGTATAACCGGGCATGAGGTATCTGGAGATATAAACATCTTCCTTGTGGAGCTGGATAGTGTTGACATCAATAGCGATATCAGGAGGCGGCGATCGCACGATACCCATCTGAGCCATTTGCACCTGCTCGTCTTTCCCTGCCTGGTGCATCAACCCGATCATGCGATTGGCCGACTGCTCGATAGTTGGAATTTTATCCGCCATTGGCTCCCGCCTCCTCTTTGGTCATAATGTTTTCAAATTCCAGTTCCAGTTTCATGGTGTGCATACCATTCTCAAAGATATGGCTATCGCTCTTGATCCAAAACTGGCCTTTGAAATATTGCTCCTGCACGGCAATGGAATAGGGGGCTACCACCCGATAATCGCCCAGCATATCTAAGGTGCCTGTTCTATCAGGGCCTTTTAGCAACGATTCGATTTCCTGCTGCGCATTGGCTTTTGGATTGGTCTTATATACATCCTGTATCAAGCCATATTTTTTGATTTGGTCATCTTCGGATTGATAGCCGGTGGCATTCCCCTCTGCATCAGTGATCACGACCTGGTTCACCATGTTTTCAATGCTTTCGGCAAACCGTTCATTCAATACATTGGTATACCCATTGGCTTCGTAGTCCTCGATGAGAGTTCCCTTTTCGACTACATCCAGCTTACTGCCATTCATCAGCAGGGCATATTTCTTCTTTGTTTGCTTCGCCGCCTCGGTATACGCCATGAGAATAATCTGATAGCCAGATTTCCTGACAGCAATGAAAGAAACGGGTGTCCCTGTAGCAAGGATATTGCCCGTTTCGATTCCCAGTTCATTACAAACCGACTCCGTGATACTTTCAGGAGTCATGTCTGTAAATTTACGTGTAGTTTTGCTTTTATTCAGGATAAACAAATTGTCATAAGCAGTGACAGAGACTTTGGACGCCTGCACGTCCCGCTCCAGATGAAATATATGCCCATGGAATCGAAGCGTGCCGTCCTCATCGTACCCATATACCGTATCGCCATTATCCAATGGATGATTAGGTAGGTTAGGATCTCGATAGTCCTGCACTACATCAAATACCAGCCGGCGGGCTGCCTGCAAACGGGACCCGGACCACTCGATGCGGCTGATTAGCTGCGTGATGTCATCTACATGCTGAGTCTTTTTCCCATCACTATCAGTCGTTATGTATTCGTGCTTGACAATCATTTGATGATCAACCTGCCAATCTTATCAGCGTTATTGATAGCCAAATCTTTCAGATCATTGCTTTGGGCAATACGACGCCATTTATTGGCCTGCCCGTAGCATTTCTTGGCCACGTCCACCACATCCTTCGCCTTTTTCAGTTTAGCTGCCGAATCTGCTTTTTTGTCTGGCGATGGTCTGTCTTTCAAGCCCGTGGTCTTATCTACCTGCTTATTGTTGTTGGCGAGTGGCGTATTCAGATCCTTGTACTCAGTGAGAGTCAAAGCGTAGTAGATATCCCGACTTCCATCCTGTTCTTTGTAATCGAATTTCATGATACCGGTCATAAGGTTGACCGGCGAATCAGTGATAATGATTCTGACAGGCTTTCTGCTTTCCTTCCACTTCCTTAGTTTTTCGACGAAAAAAGACGGTTCGAGTGCATCCCCAACTACGAAGGGGTAGTCATGTACCGAAGCTGGGAAAAAACACTGAAAAGAAATCCGTTGCGCCTGAGGCAGCCCAAAGACGAGTGCCTCGCCTACCTGCTCGACGTTGACAACCTTATTCCCCTGCCCGGTAGATACCTCGTATACACGCGGCGTAACAGGCAGCGTGACTTTTTCTGTTTCACAAGAAAGAATGATCTGCCGCTTCGAGCTGCCTCCACCTAAGATTGCGGAGGCGATATTTAACGCGGTACCAAGTGCTCCCCATGCTTTCATTACGCACCTCCGTAGTTTGCATAGCCCTGTTCGAGGGCTCTCATGATGGTATAAGCGATTTTGTCCATATCGGCTTCGTTTCTCACAATGAACGTATTTCCCGTAACCATGACAGAGTTCCCAGATGCGGTCGAATTCTGTACTTCACGGGAAATGATCTGTGCTGTTTTCCCCGCCGGATAGATCCGGCTGCCCTGCGGCAGGTCGATGAGTTCGCCACCGTGTTCATTGATTTGTGCCAAACCGCCAGAGAAATGCATATCCCCTACGGCATCCATCGGCACGCTGTCACCGACACGCACAGATCCATCGCTTCCAAAAGAGTAATGACTCATAGCACTGGCAGAAATCTGCGAAACTTTAGAGAAAATCGGTGCCATGACATTTGCTTCAAACCATGCTGCTGCGCCGCTCCATGCCCCCTGCACTGTACTCCACGCATCCGTAAACGCGGATCCGATGTCAGCTCCCGTAGTCCCTGCGCTGGCGTCAATAGGATCCCAGACGGAAGCGTCATACCAGCCCGCCACATCGCTCCACTGTCCTTTGATAGACTCGACAGCTTCCTGTCCGTGCGCCTTGAGTCCGTCCCAGACGTTATTCCACAAGTCTCCGATCACCTTCGAGCGTTCTTCCGTTGCCTGCTCCATGGTTTTAGTGATGTCGTCATAGTCCTCGTAGGTCATACCGCGAGACGCATTGTCCCGATACATGGTCGCTTCCTTCATAGACTGCAAACGGCCTGCACCAAAAGTTCCATTAGCAAGACCGTTCCCGATATAGTTGCCGAAAACGCTGCCACCCAGTCCACCGATAATCGAGCCTATCAGCGCGCCGGGAACGGCCCCTATGCCGCCGAAAGCACCTCCGATGGCCCCGCCGGCCAGCGCGCCAGCTTTGGAACCGGCATACATGCCGGCAAGTGAGCCGCCCGCCTTTAGGGCTGCAGCACCACGTTCTTCCGGCGCTGCACGGTAGACCTCGTAAGCCGACGTGGCAAGAGCAGCGCCCATCATGACGCGTCCGAAGATTTTTCCGTACCGGGCGGCTTTCCCTGCATCAATCTTCCCATCCGCTTTTGTACCGGGGATAGAGCCAGCTCCGCCGATGCCTGTGCCGCCAGAGCTTACTGTACCATTGACGATAACTGTGTTGGCAGACACCACCATGTCATTTAATGCACCGTTCCTGCCACCGGCAATGCCTCCAGTCTTTGGATGCAGCACATTTGAGACAGCATCGACGCCGTTCTTCGTCAACTTTGCGATCTTATAGAGCGCCCCGGCCAGCGCCCCTCCGGCCAGAACGGAGCCTACGCCATCAAGCTGCAGGAACTTGTTCTTCAGATCGACGACGGGCGTCCCGACTATATCGAATACGTCACCAAAATCCAGACCGTCCTTGATATTTTCATTGAACCGATTTAAGAGCTTCGTACCCTCCTGCGCCAAATCGCGAAGGCCGCTAGATACGTGGCCACTCAGAAGGTTTTTCGTCAGCCCGTCCCATGCGCTGGAAAGATAGGTCAGATCGCCCGCCAAATTATCCAGGCGAGTCTTTGCCATCTTATCCGCGGCACCGCGTGAACCGTCGATGGCTTTCGTCAGCCGTTCGAACTTGTCATCCGATTCGTTGACGATAGCCAGTAAACCGGACATGGCTTCCTGCCCAGCAAGATCAGAGGCAACTTTGCCCTGCGTGGCTTCGTCGAGGCCTTTGAACCCTTTTCGCAAATCCAGCAGAATCTTCCGGAGCGGTTTCATCTTCCCCGTTGCCGTGTCGATAGCAGAGAACCCGCCGTCGATGTGCTGGCTCAGTGTCGCCATCGCTTCTTTCACGTCTTTTGTCGGCGACACCAGACGAGTCATCAATGCACGAAGCGACGTGCCGGCCTGCTCCCCTTTGACGCCGCTGTCTGCCATTGCGCCAATAGCGAGCGCCGTGTCCTGAATGTTATAGCCAAGAGCCCCCGCAAGCGGCGCTACATACTTGAATGTGTAACCCATCTTTCCGACATTGGTATTAGAATTAGCAGCCGCTGCAGCGAGCACGTCAGCGAATTCCCCCGCTTCATCAGCCCCCATTTTAAAAGACGTCATAGCGTCCGTTACGATGTCTGATACCGAAGCCAGGTCTTCGCCAGAGGCGGCAGCCAGATTCATGATGCCAGGAAGACCGCCGATCATTTCCTCAGTCTTCCAGCCCGCCATGCCCATATAAGTGAGCGCCTGCGCCGCCTCTGTCGTGGTGAATTTCGTTTTCGCCCCCATCTCCAAAGCAGACGCCGTGAGCTTCTGAAATTCTTCGTCTGTAGCACCGGAAATCGCCTTGACGCCGGACATGGTCTGCTCGAAGTCCATGTAGCTTTTCACAGTATTATAAATACCAAAGCCGACTCCCGCACCGCCAAGCATCTGCAGCGAAGTATTCATAAGCATGCCAGAAGCAAGCCCATCAAGACTGTTTTTCAGCTTGCCGCCCTTCTGTACTAGGTTAATAGCTACCTCTTTCGAACGGATACTGTTCATCTGGTTCCTGATCCGGGTAATCGCAGGCGTTGCCTTATCCGTCACGGATACTGCCGCCCGATGATTTCCCTTGATCCCAGAAAGTGCGCTGGCGGTCTTCTTGATTTCGGCCGCAGACTTGACAGCAGATGCCGCCAGTCTGCCATTGGCCGTCGTCAGCCGGTCGACCGCCGACAGCGAACCCACTACAGAAGTTTTAAACCCGGAGACGTTTTTCTTCGCGGTCTTGATGGCAGCCGTCATCTTATCCCGCATCTCGAGCGTAGCGCTCAATACATACTGGCTCATCCTATCACCTGCCTTGTCATGCCTACTGCGGCCAGTTTAGCCGCCCTCTCATCCTCTGCCTCCATAGCCGCATGGCAGAAAATCTTCTCGACCGGCGACAGTGAGAAGAAATAAGAGAGAGAATGACCATGGGAAACTAAAAAGGCCGCCGTGGCAGCCTCCCAGTTCCCTTCAATCAGTTTTTTGCGTCGTCGTGAACCTTTCGCACGATGTTTTTGTTATAACCTGCACAATCAAGAATAGCCACGGCGATCCGAGTCATTTCGCCTGCATCAAACAGCTTACGCACAATATCCGTCGGTTCCACGCACCCATAGGCCTCCTGCAGCTTAGCATCCTTCAGATTCGGGGATACTACACAGTTCAGCACGAGATACGCATCTCCATCCCCCTCCGTAGCTTTGGATTCGAGCACCATCGCTGCCGTCGGTTTCTTTACCGTGATGACGCCGATGGATGTTTCCATGTCATACTTTTCTTTCTTCGCCGCTGCTACGGCTTCTTTCATTTCGATCAGTTCTTCAATACTTACAGCCATTCTCATACCTCGCTATTCTACTGTTTCAATAAATTTCGCGTCCTCAGGAGTGAATCCAAAGGGAAATTCCTTCTCGACCACTTCACCCTTCTTGAAATTCATCAGAGCAAGCTCATTAAAGAATACATTATCAATGGACACGCGTTCCTTCTGTCCATCTACGGCATCCGGATCATCCAGCAGCCCCACAAGCGTAGCTCTCGGATCATGGCCATTTTTCCATTCCTCCAGATAGGCGTTAATGTTGCGGTTAATGACAGACTTGATTGTCAGCGTACCCGAACCGGTGAGGGATACGATTTTGGAGTCTTTGGAATTGCCAATCAGCACGTCCTCGCGGTCTGCCGTAACCTTACATTCAAAGGATTCAATTTCAAAGAGAAGTTCACCATCCCACCATACTTTTCCGTGGGAACCATTCCAGCGACGACGGCCTCTGTATTTCACATCTTCTGCAGCTCTAGCCATTATTCATGCCTCCTACATTACATAATAAATACAATGTTCAGATCTTCCATGGCGTTGACTGGCTTCACACTGCCAACCAGTACCACATTAGTACCTGTATTGTACTGACGAATCTGCATAGCCGTCATGGTGGATGTATCTTCCTCGTGGAGCTTAGCATAATTCGCCTGATACTGTTCATCGATGTCTACCGTGTTATTGCCGTCACGGTCAAGAACATTGCCTTTAATTTCATCGAAGTACACCAGAATAGCGGTGATGAAGAGCATTTTATGGTCATAGTCATTAATGACTTTGCCCACATAGTACTTCTTGAACGTATCACGGATATCATCGGTAATCATATCGACTGCTTCCATAATCTTGATGTATCGGAAATCTTCGCCTTTATCTGTAGTGAAGGTAGTCAGAGAATTGCATGCACGGGCAATCTTGACTCCATCCCCATCCTGTTCATCAAAGAGAAGCAGCTGGCCTTTATCAATAAGAGAATCGATATCTTCATACTGTTCTACCTCTTCGACTTCGGTCAGCTTGAAATAGGTAGCAGAACGATCAAGCGCAAGACCGGCCAGAATACCGGTGATACGAGCGGTGTACTGGAGAGCAGTGTAGGTGGTATACACCGGATTCCCCTTGGAATCGGTATCAGTCTTTACCTTGATGCCGCCGGTGCAGAAATTGATGATGCCTTCGTGGTCCGCTTCCTGATTAGCTACCACAGCCTTGAAAGTCTTTCTCTTGTTTCCGCGTTCGGACTTGATCCAGGAAACGATATCCTGCTGCTCCTGTTCAGTACTGTTCGGATAGCAGAGATAATTCCATTTTACGCTTTCCAGTTTTGCAAGGGTACCGGCCAGTGTCTGAGTTGATTCAGAGATGTCTGCTTTTGGCAGAGTATATACCAGGATGCGAAGCGGTGTCCCCAGCAAGCACTTTTTAATCAGATCTACGTTTTCCGCGGTCAGTCCTTCATCTGGAATGTCAGAAACATCGTTGATTTTGTAGTACTTGCTGACATCAGTTTCCTCATTTTTGAGGATCATCGCCACAATGCCTCGAGCGCTGCGCTTGATAGCCGTAGTTCCCTTGGTTTTAAAATCAATCAGTACCTGTGGCAGGCCAAAAACTTCAGCTTCATTTGCCATATTGTTACTCCTTCCTTAAATTGAGCATCAGCTCTTCCATCAGTTCAAATTCTTCCTGACTCATGTCCGCGTCCGTGAACTGTAACCGGAAAATATAATGCAGCACTTCATCATGGACAGTGGTTTCGGCTTCCGGAATGGTGATGGCTCTATCTTCTACATAAAAGACAGGGCGAATCGCCAAATCGAGAATCTGACCAATATCATAAATCTTCATCCGGTCAATCCGTCCGAATAAGTCCTCATCAGGAATATACTGAATGTCAATCTCGATATTGCGGTCATGATATACGCCTTCCCCATCCACCGTAGATGTGTAGGGCTGCATTTCGACATAAAAATAAGGCGCATCCGATTTTTCTACATTATCGAAGTGCACCTTACAATCTGGAAATTTGTTTTTTAGTAACGCCGTAAGCGTTTTCTTGAGACTTCTATAGGTAATCATGAGAGCAAATCCTCCATGATGGTTTCTGCATCCGCCTTGAATTGCCTTTCTGTTTCCGCCAATCCTTCATGAAGCATCTTCGCACCGGGAACGAACCGCGTGCGGCCCTTCCTATCCTTCGCCCACCCGCCTCCGCGCTTTCGTATGCGGTGCCCGAATTCTACATGCCCCGCATAATGCGTATTGTTGTAAACTGTAGCAGCCCCCTTGGCGGCGCGGCTCCTATGCCAGCCGTTTCGAAGCGTACCGGTATCCACCGGTGTGTTGTCCTTGACACAACCGCTCAGCAGCTCCGCCTGCTGCGCGACGAACTTGTTTCTCTTAGCCAGTGATTGATCCAAAATACTTTGCAATTTGGCATCCAGCTGGTCGAAGCCGGTGATTTCTTCGCCCATCAGGCCTCCTCCCCTTCCCGTTCTGCGTTAATTTCCTTGTAAGTAGGATAGTTCAAAGCCTTACCGGCACGAAGTAGAAACTGCTGCTCCGCTGCCGTCTGAATGGCCAGAATGTCATTAGGCCGTATATCATACTGGGGGTCACAATCAATGCGGAGCTTTTGTGTCAACACATCGCCCCGATCGGACTGTTTCCCGGTCAAGCTGATTTCGTAGATGCCAAAATGACAGGGAATCTCGTGATAGATTTCATCAATCCTATAGTCGTCAGCTCCCTCTGCATCCAAAGAAGCGACTTGTCTGGACACAGTCATGCGGTCATTGTACATAAACTGTTTCAGCAACCGCTTCATTCTTACGAATTCCATGGCTGCCTACCTCCCACCTTGCGGAAACGGTTCAGCTTTGGTTTCAAACTCTCGAAGTCTGCTTCATGGGGATTTCCAGTAGAAGATACATCAGATACCGCAAAGGTAAATTCCGTATCATTTTGCTTCAGAGATTTCAGCGGTGCTTTTTCTCCTGAAGTCTCCGCATCCGTCCACTTAGTAATAAGCTCCACCGCCGTATAAATCAGGCTATCAGGAAAATTCTCTCGGTGGCAGTAGTCCATCACATCCACTACAAACTTCTCCACGTACATTCGGAGCTTTGTATCGTTGATGATAGGCAATTCCTCTACCATGCCGTTATAATCCCCTTTGACCTCCATGATTTTGTCATAAATGGCCGCATTGGCTTCCTCTTGGGAAATATATTTCATCGCATCACCTACTTTCTAGTGCATCAAAAAAGCACCTGCAATCTGCAAGTGCTTTTGCTTACCAATCTATATCTGGCAAAATATCTTTAAAAGGCCTGCCCATAATCTTAAAGTTTTCCAATGCATCGTCAAGAGAAGAATATCGGTAGTCATCATCAGTATCTGCACGTCCACAAGTATATTCGGTAGGATCATTGTAAACTCCTGTTTTGGAGTCAAACACTTCACCAATGAAATACCAATGTCCTTTATAAGAAAATGTTAAATCCTGTGCAGCATCTAAATACTCAATAAGCTCTCTGCGTGTCAATGATCTTACCTCAGATTCCTACCAACTTCTTTTCTATCAACTCGCAAGTGCTTTTTGTTTAAAATATCACTGTATCCCAAATTTCCTTATCAAATTGAGGAATTGCTTGCTTCGTTTTGATCGCACGCCAAAGTTTCTTCGCTGCTAATTTATACTCACTTGCAACAGGGTGTACAGGATCCAATAACGTAACACGCTCAAGAGAATGCTGTCCGAATACTTTTAAGTATTCCGTCTTCGCACGAGTTAAATCCGCCATTGCTACATCAAGATTAGTCCCGAATGCGTCTGCAGGCATATTAATTCCCCCGTTTATGCCATTAATATCAGACCAGCATGTTCGCCAGCACTTTTCAACAAGTGTTTTTTAGGGTTACATCGCATCCCAATCCAAATCTGGTAAAAGACTTCTGAATGGCTGTCCATCAAGGAATGTAGCATTCATAAAGGCCTCAAAATCAGGAAAATTCCAACATTCCTCATCTTTCAATGTATCATATACGCAAATATAGTATCTTAAATCACCCGGATCGTGCTCAACAGAATATCTAATTCCTTTATACCAAAATGAATTATTATACAGTGTCCAATTTTCCATCCCATCACGTAGTTGCTTTTCGCTTAACTGCAGCTTCAATCTCATTTTTCATCCACTCTCTTTCCCTATCGCCAAGCTCTTTCCCTTTATCAGGGCTTCCCGCCCATTTACCGGAAGGTTTCTTCTTCCATTGCCAAATATGCATATGCTCTCCGACTTCGCCAAAGGGATGTTTTTTGGAATTTCCATGTGGCCCGCAATGAATCTGTACTGCCATAAAACCATTGCTATCATAAAAATCAAAATCGTATTGTAAGTCATTTCTGTTAGATTGGTGCATTACTACGCTATTAGGTAATCCTCTACTTGGAGTCTGCTGATGAGCACTTTGTGCATATTTGGTAGCAATAATCGTCCCATCTTTTCGAGTAGGCCATTTACCCTCGCCTGTTGGTACAAGCCTTGGTTCTATATAAGTATTATACCACGACTCATAGGTCATATTCTTTGGAACATGAATGGTTTTCTTTTCGTAATTCCTAGCTGTTCGAGTTCCATCTTCGTTATAGACGTCTCTCAAACTACCAGCGATAGTGCTACGACAATTCGGATGCAACGGTGGGGCATTTCCTCCGGGGCGATACTCATTAATAGGATACACCTTCCCGTCATGGGCACGGCACATAGATGATGTACGTCTGTCCATTGTAGCAATAAAACGGTAGTATTTCATGCCGGACTCTTTGATACTGTCAGCGGCTGCACGATTCTGAACATAGTTCATTTCCGTCCGTACTAGCCTTTTCGCATTGGAGAGACCGGCATGCATTTTGTCTTCTACCATTTTTGCCATTTGAGGGACGGACAGCCCGCGGTGCAGCCCATTCGACACGACTGTGCGAAGGGCCGCGCCGAGCTGCTGGTCATTCTTCCAGATACGCTGGCTATAGGACTTCCCGCTCCACGGAGCAGCGGCGATTTTTTGTGCCGTATCGTCATCGATGGCGACATTCGCCTTCATGATTCCCGTCCGTTCTACCACGTCATAAATGCCGTGGTAGAAACGATCCTTATAGGCATCCATCAGAAAATCCGTCATGCGGTCTTCTGTCTTGCGTCCCAGCCGGTCAAGAGCCTTCAGCGTTTCTGCATAGAGCTTATCCAGACGCGAAATGCGGCTTCGCATAGCGAGGGTGTCCAGTTCCTCCGACAGAACGCTGCCGTTCTCGATCCCCTGCAGGTATTCTTCCATGCTCATCCGCCAGACGCGATATTCATCGCCCGTCAACAGTCTGTGCGCTTCTGCCATAGATAGTTTGTTATCTTTCGCGAAGCGCCCATACAGAGCAGCGATGTCCCTTTGGATGTCAGCCAGAGCCTGCTCATAATACGCCGCCAGATCGCGCTCTACGGTAGTCTGGCAACGATTGTGCCACGCTTCCTCGTAGGCAGTGGCTCTAGCCGCCCAGTATGCTTCATTCTCTGACTGCTTATCCATGACTAGCCGACCTTGTGTTTCATCGCTACCATGCGAATAGCTTTGGATTCATATACACGATTCCAATTGGTGGCATCCGCCAGTTCCTCGCGAGTTGGGGATTCCGGGTTAGCTCTCTTTTTGTTAGTCCATGCCACTCCCCGTGGATGCATGATAAAGCAGCGACGGTTATACAGCATGTCAACGCCAGCACCATCGTCCGGGTCACGTTTGGTTTCGGTCTGCACGAAACGAACCGGAGAACCTTCGCCGTAAGCAATGGCACCGGTACCGAAGAAGTAGGTGGTATATACACCACTCACTACAGGGCATCCATCATCTACGATAACACGACGGCCCTGATAGATATCGAATTCTACGTTGGTAGAATCTCTTTCGGTAGAAATGAGGTTCTTTTTCTTCAGGTATGCTTTGGTAGCAGAATGCATCACCACAGCGGAAAGCTGATCCTGTGCATCGCCCATGAGCTGGAGGGTATCGATGACTGCAGAGGCCGAAATGTTGGCAGCTTCCCCTTCCAGTGCAGAAATATCCAGAATATGGTCTTTCATGGAAGTAGAAGCGAATACGCCAGCAAGGATATTGATGAGTTCCTTCTGGTACTGTCTAGCCCAATAGCCTGCTACCAAGTCGCCAATAGCGGCCATCGGGTCCTTACCAGCCAGTGCGGCAGACAGATTGGAAGCACTCCATTTCTGTCTACGCATGATGGTAGTGGATACATCTTTCTTGGACGTGATTTTCTGTGCTTCGATGGTCTGCCCTTCTACGATGTTGTCAGCGTCTCCCTGCAGATCTTCGAAGAATGGCATGTTGTGAGTACGTGCTGCTTCGCTTGCCAGGGCATCGAATGCCGGGCTTCTAGTAATAATACCGGAATTGAAAAATGCAGATTTCTCCATGGTTTTCTGCACTACGTATGGATTAAACAGTTCCGGGACGATGATATCGGAAATAGTAGTTCCTGCCATTTGTATTGTCTCCTTTTAGATTAAATGGTTACTCCGGCGGCCTGTGCGAAGGCTTTGGCCTGTTCCGGGTTTTCTCTGAGCAATCTTCCCTGTTCCGTGAGGTTAAACGTATCTTTTGCGAATGGATTGGTGCTGGGGTTTCCGTTTCCGCCTTTGGGATCATACTTCGGGTTAGGGCCGGCCTGCTTAAACAAAAATGCTTTGTTCTTCTGCAGTTCCTTCAGCTGTTCATCCAATCCGGTGATTTTTCCATCATCACCAAGGATGAGTTTGGTCTTGTCGAACAAGCTGGAAACAATGTCCACATCCTGCGCTTTGTCCACAATAGCCAGTTTGATAGCGTCATTGATACGGAGTTCTTTCATCTTCGCATCGGCTTCTTCCTGTGCCTTCTTGTTGGCATCCTGCAGGGATTTAATCTGGTTCTTCAATGCGTCCAGATCACCTGTAGACTTTTTGAGGGTTTCCAGTTGTTTGTCACGGTCCGCTACAGTAGCGGTTAAGGTCTTCTTTTCCTCGTTGACCTCATTGAAACGAGATTTTGGTACATACGCACCATCTAAGAAAGCAGTCAGCGCTTTTTTCGCTGCTTCCTTTTTATCGGCTGCGATGCCCAATTCAGCAAATAATTCTTCCTGATTCATAAAATCCTCCTCCGGTTTTTACCGTGGTTCACCTGCCACGTTAGGAAATAAAAAACTAGTCATCTTTCTTGCCATCCAAATCCCCTCCATAGGGATCAGCCTGCGCATCCTGCTCTTTGCGTTCCTTTTCGATCTGTTTTGCTTCTGCTTCTGGATCATCCACGAATGGATGGCGGGATAAGATCGTCTTATTGGAAACAATGCCCACGGAATTGCTGCACATGGTCACAAGGTCAGAGTCATTTTTAATGGACGTTCTCGTCCATGTCTGTACGATGCCTGCTGTGTCCCTCCCATAATGCCGCAGTATCGCATGAAGCAATTCGTCGAATCCCATGCGGAATTGGACTTCCATCTGCCCCGCCTTGAGCTCCAGCAGGGAATACACGAATTTCATGGCTTCGCCGGAAGTCTTATCCAGTCCCTGCTGCTCCGGATCCACCCCCTGCCCCATGGTAAAGATCGCCTTTCGGGTGATTTCCAGCATCTTATCCCTGGCTTCTACCGGAATATCGATATTTAGAGTGGACACCCCAGACGAATCCCCTGTACCTGCAGATTCCACGGAAATGGTTTTGTAGTATTTCAGGTTCTTCAGGAATTCGTTTAGGTCTTCCCCGCCGTAATTGGTCAAAATAAAAATGATCTCTTGAATATCCTCTAGGTCATTCATGAAACCGCTTAACGTTTTGTCATAAGCGTCTATCAGCTTTTTGATTTTATTGAGATCACTGGTAGCTCGTTGATTGTTGCGGAATGGGATAAACGGCACTCGGCCGAAGTTATGGATAAACTGGTTATCCGCTTCAGACAATCCCGCATTGTAAAAATCAGCAAAGCAGCTGTAAGGGGATAGCCTATCCATCGTTTCATCCGATTCCGGGATTCGATAAGCCTCACATTCCCGGTCATTCCAATACTCATAAACCTTGTAGGCGTCACCGTTATCATCGTACTCACGATACACGCGGAGCACTGCCAGCAGATCATGGGACAATTTGGGCGACCAAATCGGGATGATCTCCTCACTGGGTACTACGGCATACTGGAACTTCCCATTCTCATCTATCCAGTAGTGCAGCCATCCGACCCCTGCATTGGATGCATTGGTGGCCAGTTCTTGGATTCTGCTTGCATAACTGCCTCCCAGTGTATCAGTAATCACCTTATTGACGTCATCGCTATGTGTATCAAACAAAGGCGGGGCAGTAAAAAGGTAAGACACCTTCTGATCCACCAGCAGGCTGTAAAAGCTCATGGGGATTCGATTGTCTGCCGTGCGCATGGGGTTCTCGATATCGCCCTTTGCCTCTTTCTCCTGCCTGCTGGGAGCGAATAGGATATCATTCAGGTTGTCGTAATACCTGTCAGCCGTCAGGGCCCGTTTTAAAAATTCGCTGTGACCGGTGACATATTTCTGTATCATTTTTCTAGCTACGGTTAAATCCACGTTCTCACCTCCTTAAAACCTTCACTCTAGCCCTAGCCATTTCATTCTGGCAGGCGTATCTCGTGGCATCGATAGCATGGTTGTCTGCGTCAGGGTAGGCAGAAATAAACTGCCCCTGACGATTTCTCTCGTATTCGTAGCAAGTAAATTCCCTGTATGTGTTCGGGCACCTGCGCTTATCAATGTATATCTTCCGCCTTTCCTGCAGCCATTTGATGCCGTAAGCTACACTATCAGGCCCTTTGCGGCATCCGATAATGTTGAAACCCATGTCACGTATTTCAGCAATGCTCTTCGGCTCTGCAGAGTCGGCAATGATCGGTGCCGTGAGGTGCTTGGCGCGCAGGATTTGCGCTACAGCGCGGTTCGTGAGTTTCTGCTGGTATACTTCGTCAAAGACATACAGCTCTTCCTTCTTGGCGTCATAGTGCATTTGGACGAAAGCCAACGGATCGACTGCAAAGCCAAAGTCCAGCCCGCAATGCAGCCTGTCGAATTGTGCGATCATCTCATTGCTCATGCGCAGATCCTCTACATTCTCGAAGACGGCACCGCCGGTCCCTGTGACTTTCCCCAGATACTCATGCTCGTAGCTCTTGAGATTCTTCCCCTTCAGCTTTTCTGCTTCCAGCAGGAACTGGCTGCCTAGCCATTCCTTCGGGACCTGCAAATAGGTGGAATGGTGTATCAGCCTGTCCGCATCGTCATAGAGCTGCTCTTCGTTCACCCAGTTGTTTCTCGACTTTGGCGGGTTGAAAGAACAGAACTCCCAGTATTTATCACCGCCGCGAAGCAAAGACTGGTTCAGATTCCGGATTTCTTCCATACCGGCGAACTGGTCGAATTCTTCAAACCACACCACGCCGATATAGCCAAATGGCGGCTTGATAGACTTGAGCTTCATGGGATCATCATCGCCCATGAAATAAATCTTCTGCCCCGTATGCTTCAGGGTGATTTCCGGCGGGGAAATCTTTGCGGAAAACAAACCATTAAGGCCCATAGCATCGATTCCCCATAATACCTGCGGATAAACCGATGTCTTGATGGTGTTCCCGACTTTTCGGAGCACGACCGCATGGCACTTGGGGTTCTGCAATAGCAGGATAGGCAGCACGACACTCACAAAAGAGGACTTCGTACTGCCACGGCCGCCTTTCATCCAATAATGGGTATGACGGTGATGAATGATGTCTTGGAAGACGGCATCAAAAGCAGGCCCCACATGGTCCGCTACGTTAATTTCCATCATCCACGCCTCTTTCAAACTTGAATGTAATGTGCGACTCACCGTCAACATCTTCCGGCCTGTCCAGTCCGTAGCGCTTTGCCAGCTGCACCGCCGCTTTGATACGATCATTAGTCCCGATCTGCTTTTCTATGGTTTTTGCTTTGCTGCAGCCGTCGCCAGTCCCTTCCACGACAACGACTTCCTCTTTGATTTCGCCGCGCATGGAAGACGTCAGAAACTCCAACACTTCTTTCGCCTTGGCAATGCGGTTCTCCTCTATTTCCTTGAGACGTTTCTCCAAAAACGCTTTCACATAAGGCAGATCTAAGGTTTTGGATGCAATGAATCGGGCATTCTTTTTTGAATACCCGGCTTTAATGGCCGCCTCTGTCTGATTGCCTGTCTCTATAAAATAATCTACCAGTCTCTTTTGCTTCTCCGTTAGTACCACCTCAGCCATTACATCCTTCACCACCTCTATTTCTGCCAATAAAAAAGCACTCACTATCATTGATATGAGTGCCTAAACCTGATTAGTTTTGCGGTGTATATTTGACGACTTGCGTTATAACATTATCTGTATGTCCCAATTTCCTGTGATTTTTGATTTGCTGATGCTTTTCTAATTTTACAACAAGCAAATCTTGCGGGCCTAATCGAATTTGACCGGCTGCAATTTTCGCAAGGAAATCTTTGTCCGCCACAGTTGCTGTAAAAGAGGTATCTCCATCATTAAACTTCCATTTATGAGAACCATCAAAAACGGCAGCTTCTACGGTTACAGATATGACATAACAGGAACATTTTTCCTCAATCACATCTTCCGGGACTGTTTTGACATATTCTGATTCTTCTTTATTGATACTCATAACGGGACGAGCCATTTCATGAATATCTCGAACCTCAAAATGATCAACACCTGCTTGCTCCAAAGGTTTAACAAGGCCGGGCAACGCCTCTCTAACATTTTTGTCTACAAACAAATTATATACTGGTTTGTAAACAATAAATGGAGCACCTTTATCTGGATGCACTTCAACTTGCCCATTCTCTTTTTCCACAGTCTTAATAATTCTTCGGGTACGTAACTTCTTAATTAGCCAGAAGAGCCCGCCACCTACTGCGCCTGCAACTTCGATACCGTTATTAGTTAAATCAAGGAATTGGGCAATTTGGTCAATGCTGTAGCCAGCAACAAACAAAGACTTGAATTGTTCCGGCAAGGTCTGAATCAAAGCCAAGACAATTTCAAACGATCCTTTTTGAAAATCTGCCTTTACCCTGACATCTATAGAAGAATTATCATTATTCAATAGTCGATTGGCTTGATTGACCAGTGAACTCATTGAAATCAGAACTTCGCCTAGTGTCTTAGCATCCATAGAGCCATTATCAACACTAGGTCCACAATAAGCAATGCAAATCTTTGTGCTCTTTTCCATACGGATACTCCAAAACATTTTCATACCCCTACAAGAAACAGACAACCATCACTAGCAGCCTGTTTCTTTTGTCGCGCAATTTTCACAATACTATTATATCACTTTTCCTCAGGGCTTTTCGGGCCTTCTTTCTGCCACATGGCTTCCAATAGCTCTACACATCGATAGGCAGACTTCCTTGTATAATCCTTCCCATAATGCAGCCGTTCCGCCACTACGCCCCACGGCACGCGATAGAGATAGTGTTCCTGCACAGCGATCTTTCCCGGACCATCAGGCACCTTCTCCATGAGCTGATACAATTCCGCCCGATGCCGCATGACACGTTCCAGCTGACGGGCAATCTGTTCATTGATTCGCTCCCGTTCCCTCTCGATATTAAGCAGCACATCAGCCAGATCACCCTGCTTCCCGCCAGATACTTTGTCTTTATCGTATCGGATCGCCTTTACACCGGCGTTGTCCGCTATGATCATGTCTTTCTGCCTGCGGGACGTCTCCAGCATCCCAATCTCCCTATACACCTGTCGAAGCAAATCCAATACTCTCACTGATGCCCTCCTATGTCGATGTCAATAGAACGCCAAAATGAAGCAGCGGTAAAGCCACTACTTCATCCTGTACTCAATCCATTCCCGATACAGCTCGCAGATCGCCCCACAGCCACCACGTGGCTCTGTTGCCTTTTGTGGTGGCTGTTACTGCCGCTGGCTGCGCAGCTTCTCGAAGAAATCTCTAACCTCTTCCTCCGTCATCCTTGTTTCTCCTTCTTCTTGCACCGGTGCATATCATTCCCATGTCTACTCCGGCAGACTACGCTGCAGTACTTCTGCTTTGCGGTGTTCGGCTGAAACAGATGACCGCACTCAGCACAGAGCCTTGGCTTGTATATCTTCCCACAAAGTGCCTGCCTTTTTTCGTATTTTCGCTGAAGCGCGCGTTTCTTCTTTTCTGCCATGTCACTTGCCTCGTAGTACTTCAAGAGGATGACCGCTTCCGGATAGCCGTCTGCCTCCCACCCGCGGTCAGAAAGCTGCCGCGCGCGCGTCCAGAAGGCAGCGCTTGCCATCCATTCAAGGTCGAAATGCTCCCGCTCGCTGGGCATGATCCCGAGATGCCCGCGGGCGTCGCTCTCGATCACCATGAAAAGGTAACCCTTTGTAAGCATGCCCGGTCTCAGGGTATCCTTCGCCAGCAGGAGCTCGGTCACTCTGGCTCCCTTGCGGAAATAGAGGATCATCCTTTGGTCGCCTCTTTTCTTTCTGACGTCAGTGAGCCACCGTGGTGCTTAAACCGCACGCCGGCTTCCTCGAATAAACACTGCCTCAGCTCCGTCGGCGTTACAAACCCTTTCTCTACTGTGTCGTAAAGTTCGAGGCACATCTCTGCAAACCGTTCTTCCCGTCCGTCTTTCTTCCTGAGCTCGCCGAAGTGATCATGGATGACCATGACCGGAATCGCGATCAGTTCTTCGAATAGCCTTGATACAGCTTCATTTTTTGCATGTGCCGCTAATTTTTCTGCTTCTTGCTTGACTGCCTGCGAGCACAAGTCTTTTAGATACTCCGGCTTGACCGTGAGTGTAGCGTTTTTATTCTTTTGACGCTCGATCTTCCTGCGCACCTGTCTGCTGAGCAGGGATCCGGTTGTGTCTATCATGCTTAGCCCCTCCTTGTTAATAACATCCGTTTGCATTATCCATCGGGATGACGTGCACCTGCAGCCCCGCGGGACGGGTTGTGTCTGCATAAACTTTTTTGCACTGAGTCAGAACTACTTGCTTATCGTCCTCATAGGCGATGCCGTTCAGTCCGTCGAGTACGACTTTCAAGATGTTGTCAATGTCCGGCTTCCCCGGCGGAAGTTTCCCCGCCAGCGCCTCTGCCTTCTTTGCCCGCGGCCATGACTTCGGGATCGGAAAGACCGCCTCGATCACGACCATCACAGCCCCCTCGAAACAGGACCCGTGCTGTGCTTCATAGGCCTCCGCGATCTGCCGTTCATAAGACTTTGTTCGGCCCGGCGTGTAGACAGTCCCGCTTCGCGAAGAGAACCGCGGCCTTGCTTTACCCTGCACCTTACCCGGCACGAAGAAATATACCATGCTCATCGCTTCCTCCTGAGTAACCATTCGAAGGTAAGAAGGATGGCGGCAGTTGCCACCAGCGAGCCCGTCAGCACACCAATAAAGAACCACACCGTACTGCTCATGAGATTCTCTCCTCCTTTTTCAGCCTTTCCGCTTCCCGCGCTGCCATAGCATCCACCTCTGTCTTTAAGACCATCAGGTCGCGCACCACGCTCCGCTGGTCGTCCTGCAGGTCAGCGACAGCCAGCCAAAGATCCCCGATCTTCCCGAAAAGGAAAGCAATCGTCGCCAGCAGCACCATCCCGACGATGCAGACGAAGAGCAGGACTTCCCACTCAGTCATGAGACCCCTCCATGTATCTATTCAGCACCTCTCTCATACGGATGACGCAGTGAGGGCATTCATCAAAGAAGAGCCACTTATTCATTTTCTTACACATCATCTCGAGCATCTGCCCCAATTCATTTTTTGAATAGCTGAACACTGTCAGCTTTACAGCTTTCACTCGATCCGTACTGGACAAGTCCGCGTAGATATGCAGATGTCCATCTAAGTCCTTGTCGATATAGATTTCTTTCGGGTCCGTGACAATAGCCCCGTCTTCTGTCTGAATAATAATCATGATTTCTCCACTGTATAACCGTGAAACTCCATCCAATACTGATTGACTTCTCTCATTTTCATCAAAGCCTCTGCCTCGCTCTTGCAGAGGAAGTCTTTGTTCATCCATTTATCATCCTTCTCAATGTAGCGATGCATTTGCAGCAATACTTTTTTCTTCGGCGTCCGCCCCGTCCGGTCCGTATAGCTCCGGATCGTCAGCTCGATGCGGTCAGCGCCCTTCACAAGATGGCTTCGCATGACTTGCCTCCCTTTACCCTTTCTCGAAATTTTTTTCATCGGCTGCTAACCTAATCTTCGCCTCTCTGATTGGGTTCCTTAGTTCACTTCCGTCGTTAGGCCTCCAGAGATGGAGACAATGCTTGCTTAGGTTGATGTACTCCGACTTCTTCGGATGAAATTCCACGCACTCTTCCTCCGGTTCAAAGAAGAGATTCTTGATTTCGCACATTTCATCCCATGTAGGGGTCCTGGTGTGATGGTAAGGTGTCACGCTCACATGGTCCCACCCTCCTCCGTTGGTAGCAATTACATTAAACCAGCGGTAGGATGACTTGAGACGGATGCGAAATACCCCGTTGTAGCGTTCATCTTCCCCGTAGAAAGAAATGGATAACAGCTGCACTTTCTCCAGTCTATATTTGTTTAATTGGGTCAAATCTTTCATTCTTCTTTCCCCTTTCCTCAGAATGGAAAGTCTTCAAACTCTTTTTACGGTGAGTGAAGAGGTGGAAGGGGTGGGTGTGTATGTTAAGGAACACCCACCCTTACACCCCCATTCACCGCGTGAGATTAAACGTGGAAAATATATCTATATTTCTTATATAGAGTTTTCCACGTTTATTTCCACTTTTACTACCGCTCGTCTAGTCGCTTGATCCTTCCATTGCGTCCGGCAATCACTTCATAAACTTGAATCGGCTCGTTTGCTCGTTTCAAGTAGTTTTGAATCGTCTTTGATGAAACCTGCATCTCATCCGCAAGATTGGTTTTGTTCACCACATCCCCGTTCGCTAAATGATGCTCCAGCGTCCGGATGAATTCTTCGTAGCGATCATTTTTGTTCTGCGTCTGCGTGATGTTCCCTTTGACGCGGTTTCCTTCGATGCTGCCTTCGGTACGCTTCGGATCGATATCAGGGGCGAGCGTGTGGAGCGGATACTGGAAGAGGATGGCTTTCGGCTTCGGCGTCTTGAATTCACGAAGGATGCAGGTACAGCAGTAAGCGACGTCGCACCCATACTGATCCTTTTCCTCCTCTTTCAGCTCGATCGCCGTCAGGTCGATGATGGCATCTGCGTCGCGGGAGAAGACGCCCGAGCCGCTGCCGCGGTCGGTCGCTCGCTTGGCGCCCTGCGCGCCCTTGGAGTGATGGTGGCAGTAGATGACAGAGCATCCCAGCTCGCGACAGATGTAGTCGAACTGATTGCCAAAGTACGCCATATCGCTGGCGGCATTTTCGTCACCCGTGATGACCTTGTAAATAGGATCGACGATGATCGCCTCAAGATGCATGTCCTTACACCGCCGGACGATGATCTTTGCCAGCTTATCCATCGGGAGCGCCTTGCCCCTGAGATCCCACACGATGAGATTGCTGGAGCTTGGATGCATCGGCATGTCCTTTGCCCGATAGATGTGCTCCAGTCGGTCGATGAAAGACTTCTCGTCGATTTCCAGATTGATATAGAGGACTTTCCCCTGCCGGCACTTCCATCCCAGAAACTCACCGCCGGACGCAATAGCAAGCGCCAGCTGCATCAACCAGAAAGACTTCCCCGCCTTCGAGGGGCCGGTCAGTATAGCCTTGTGCCCCAGGCGGAGGATGCCATCGATCAGGACCGGATTCAGAGGCGGCGGGTCATCGATGACCGTATTGAGCGGGAGGAAAGGCGGCAGGTCATCCTGCTGCTCCTCCGTCCATGCGAGCCATGCCAGATAGTCCTTCTGCCCCTGATTGACGCCGATCAGGAACTGCTTCTTGCCGTTCCGCGTGACGCCCGGCATGCGGGACAGGCGGGACGGGTTCTTGTTCTGCTCGTCGACTTTGAAGCCGTTTTTGTTGCAGATGTCATACATATGGGCGACGCGCTCATAGTATTCCTTCTGTGTCGCGGCATCGACATGGACGATGGCATGCACCGACTTCCCGCCGGAGTAGACGATAGCAGCGCATGGCAGCTGCATCTGTCGGATGAGCGCCAGCTGCTGGCCGAAAGGCAGCGTGTCCGACTCCACCAGCGCATAGCGGAAATCTGTCACATTCGCATTCTTAGCCCCTTCTCCGTCCAGCGGATTGATACGGATCCATGCCCCTGCCGCCTCATTCTGCAGGCTGCCGATAGCGCTGGATATCTGCTGCGAATGCTGCAGCGCCTCGACGATCTCCCCGCACGTCCGCTTACACTGGCCATTATCGACAGGCTTCCATTTCCCGTCCTTAGCCAGGAAGGAATTTACTGCCAGCCCGACATACTCATCCGGCTTGAAGAGAGCCTGCAGATAGGAGACGAGGTCCCCTTTCTGGTCCCATTCCTCATCAGTCGGCTCATGGATATCTTCCGGTTCGACTGTTGATGGATCGATCAGAAAATCGGAATCCGTGAAGGTGAACCCCGTCACGGTGCGAACCGGCCCTTCATGACGTCCGGAGGGCTTCCACCCGCCTTCCTTCGCCCACTGGGTGATGACGGCGCCGGTGACTGGCTGCTCGCGGTCTTCATGGAAAGACTGCCACTTCTTGACGCATTCCCCTTCATGGAACTTCCCGCCCCTGCGGCTCCACGTTTCCCAGACAGACAGGGGATAGCCCTCCTTCTGGAGAGCCATGCCCACTTGAATCCATCGTTCATAGCTGTAGTCTGGGTCGATGAAGGCCAAGAGCGGCACTAGATCGAATTTGCTCATAGCCGTTTACCGTTCGGGCTTGTAGTACTTCTTGATGACATTGCGCGTGGTCTGCTTGCCGTTCCACTCGGACGTTTCATTATCGACCTCGAAGTCCCCTTCCTGCCCTACGGCGGTCGTCCAGAGCGGGTCATCTGCACCGCCGATGCCGTTCTCTTTGAGCGCATCACCAAGACCGATGGCATCGAAGAAGCAGGCAAATTTCCACTTCTGGTTGCTCTTGTAGACCAAGTAATCTGTAAGGCGCGTCTTTGTTCCGTCTTCGTGATGGATATCCATCAGGATGGTCTTCATCAGCGTGTTGTCCTTCTTCGTGAAGCCGGTCTGGCAGTCATAGACCACGAAGTGGTAACGGCCTTTCGGGATCGGGTCGAAGAGACCTCCCTTCTCCTCGAAATCATCGTCCGTAAAATTAGAAAACCCGGTAACCACCATTGCCTTTTCCTTCTCGGTATCCGGTGTAGCATTTCCAAACTGTCCAAAATTCGGCATAGTATTTTCCTCCTAAAATGTAAAAATCGTAGCTTAATGTGCGAAAATTAAGAAAAAGTCTCTCGAAATTATGATTACAAACAGAAATCGTGGTTATAGGCTAAAACGGAGTGCGAATGTTATTCAGCACATAGTATTTGAATCCCGCCCATGTATCAGGTTTGATGAGTGCTTCTACATAGTCCGCAGGGATCTTCGCCAGATTCTCGGCTTTCGCTGCGGGTTCGTTAGGATCTACTTCGCGGATAGCCTTCAGCAGCTCCCCTTCCGTGATCGGCGAAGGGTCTGCTTCCGATACACCGAGCGCCATCAGACGCGAGAGCTCGTCATACACATTCGTGGGCGGGGCTGGCTTCGCTTCTGCGGGCTCCTCGGCCGTTTTAGGGGTGATTCCCTTCTGCGCCTTCTTCTTCGCCTGATACGCCTTTTCCATGGTGGTTTTCGGCGGCGTGACAGGACGGGCGGGGATGATAGACTGGATTTCCTTGAAGTCGAAGTCCAGAATATCTGCGAGCCCGAAGCGGTTCTTCGCGTCCGCGAACGGCGTGTGCGTCGCGCGCATTCTCCGCTGGCCGCCGGCCGCCTTTCCTTTGCCGTCTGCGCCCTGCCGGATGATGACTTTGTAGTCCGCAAAGAGCAATAGATCCGCCCACTCTTTGAGAAGAGCCCCCAGTGAATTGTTCTTGCTCCCCGGGAGCTTCATCTCCCAATGGTCATAGCTCCCGGTATCATCCGGGCGGGTGACCGTCCGCTGCATCGCGTGTGCCAGGAATACGACATTGAAGCCCATATTCACCAGCACCTCCGCATTGACCAAGAGCTTTGAGAATTCTTCGGCGAGGATCACATAGCCCTTGCCGTAGCCGAATTCTTCGATGCTCTTCTTGTTGCCGTTTGCCTTGCAGATGAAGGCACTCGCCAGTTTTGCCGCCATATCCGCCGTGTCGATGACGATCGTCGAATAGGGAAGCGACGGGTCGCGCTGGATCTGGTCCAGCGTACCCATGAGAGCGGGCCAGTCCTGGATAGAGTCGATGCGATCGACATCCATTCGACGGCTGCCGCGGTCCAGGTCGAGGAAAAGCGGCGCGGGGAAATGACTGGCGAAAGTCGTCTTCCCGATGCCTTCCACGCCGTATACCACGACCTTGACGGCACTCTGCTGGATACCCTTGTTGATGGTAAGCATATATACCTCCTATGATGTATTTCTAAAAGTGAATCGCCGGATGGCTATCACTTAATAGACAGATTCTGTTTTTCTTCCAAAGAAGCGCCGGGGACGGCCTTTCCTGCTTTCAGAAGCTCTTTGATAGCCAGCTTGTCCGGCTTGGTCGTGATGACCTGTTTCATGAAGCGCATGGGGACCATATTCTCATCCGGGATGGATACCGTCACGGACTTTCGCCAACGGATCTGCGCGCTAGGCACATCCGCCTTCTTGCCCGCTTCCAGATGCATGGCCAGATAGGTTTTAAGGCTTTCCAGCTTCTTCTGCGCCGACACGGCTCTCGCCGTCAGCTTGTCTACTTCTTCTTTGTACTGCTCGATATCCGACTGGAGATTCTTGATATACCGGCAAATGTTATCCACCTTGGACCATTTCTCCATCTCGAGATCATCCAATGCTTTTGCATCCAGTACTTCCCCGGTGCTGCCATCTACGGCAGTGCCTTCCGGGGTGATAAAGATATTTGCCAGCCTTTCGTCGATTTCATATAACGTCGCCATTTCTCCTCCTATTTTTATGATATGAATCCACCACATTGATAAATTCCCAATAAACATCACTCGGCATTTTGGTGGGCGACATCTGCGCCGGAAGGTCCAGCAGCTCCTCCGCCACATCCACCAGCTCTGCGAGCGTATCCAGCTCTTCCTCTGAGCAGCCCTCAAGAAACGGCCAGTCCTTCTCGCAAAGCTCGATCATCATGTCCCATTCGAAAGAAGACGTCAGATCGATCATCTGCTGCTTGTCTCCCATCTGCTGCTCGATGGTGCTAAACATCATCTGCAGATGCTTCGTCAGCGCCGCTGCGTCTCTCAGAGGGCGCCGCTTCAGCCTGCGGCTGATGTTTGCGTGGATCATGCGGCATCGCTCACAGCAGGTGCCCGGTCTCTTGCTATCGCGCGAATTGTAGTAGGTCTTACCGCAGATCCGGCACTGATGCGGATACATCCGCTTCGGTTTCGTGTTCAATCGGCTCGCCTCCCAACCAGTCATCCCATGCGTCATCCGCGTGCTCCATCTCGTATTTTTCCCGTTCAAGGCGGCGGCGGGCGGCCTCTTCATCGAAGAAGCCAATGCCGCACACCATGTGATTTTCAAGCTCTGCCATGATTCCTCCATTTCTGGTATAATAGAGGCAGGAATGACTTGAAACCTTCCTGCCCGAGCCTTAGCAGTAGCCGCTGCCAAGGCTCTTTTCCTTTACTCTTTCACCTGCAGCTCGATGACCTGCATCTCGCCATTGCCATCTTTCAGATCCTCGGTGTTTGCAAAGATCCCGGTGACGACCAGAGGCGGGACGGGTTCTTCTTCGTTGATGGCACTCTTGTAGCCGAAGAAGTAGTCGTCGCCATCCTCATTGAACACGTGGACAGGCTGATCCTCCATGAGGAGCTCGAGCGCCTGCTCCAGTGTGACTTCGTCTTTCATTTAGTCGCTCCTTTCCACGAACGGCCGGTACTTCGACCGTTTCCTAGCCTTCTTTTCTTCGGCGGCGTTCTGTTTCTTCCACATCAGCGCCATGTGCTTATGCTCTCGGCAGCAGTACATGGCCGTCCCCGACTGCGTGCCGAAGGACTTTCCGCACCACTTGCAGCACCTCTCAAAGTAGCCACCGCCGAAGCCTCTGCCCGCCGGAGCTTTCGAAGCCCTTGCAGCCTTCGGTTTATTCCGCTTCCAAAATGCCTTTTCGCATTTGGCGCTGCAGAAGCGGAAGCGCTTGTCATTCTTGCTCATGACGCGGACCCAGTGTCCGCATTGCTCACATTGGAACTCGCGGAGCGGAATGCCTTCTTCCGCTTCTTCTTTAGCGTGGTCCTTATCGCGGCGCCCTTCGTAGTAAGAGCGCCTCTCACACTCCGCGGAGCAGAAGCGTTTCCGCGCTGCGGCATCCGCAGGGAGCGGCTTCCCGCAGCCCTCGCAGCATCTCATTGAGCCACCGCCATCAGCAGCGCCCATGCAAAAATGCTCACCACCGTCAGCGGACCGACTGCTACTTCTGCCCAAAACTCCATGCGAGTGCTAGCAGGGTCGTATTTTTTTGTGACTGGCTGCATGGCAGCCGACATTTCGCGTTCGCGGGCGTCCATCATCTGATGGACTATCTGGATCGCTTCTGCGCTACTCATATTTATTCGCCTCCCTAACTTCCGTGACCACTCTGGAGGCCGCCATGTATCCGGCAGCTTTCCCCTCGTAGATCCGCGCCATCATGTCCTTCGAACACAAACGGGCGGATGCCGCCATATTCATATTGCGGGTTTCCTCGTGGCGCAAGAAACGCACCATGCTTTCGATCAGCGCCTTTGACTCCACCATCTGCATGGCGACGGCAAGGGCGTCAGCCTTCCCTGTCAGGTAGTCACCGACGCATTGATCTTTGCACGCGATCAACTCGACGCCTGCGTCCGCGCGAAGAGCGCCCAATTGTGCGAGGATCACTTCTCTCATTGCTTTTTCTCTCATTTCGTTCCTTATTCCTCCTTTAGGCGGTCTCATCGCCATGATCGGCTTCCTCTTCCTTCTTTTTCGCTAACCATTCCTGAAACGCCTGAATGTTTTTCGGGTCCTGATAAAACCGAGCGCATTCCCGAGCCACTCTTGAGATGTACGGGCCTTCCGGATGTTCGCTGTCCAACATGTTTATCACCTCTCATTTCCGATTAAGCGCCGTGAAGATATGCCGCAGGATGTCCCAAAGCGCCATGGGCGGAGTGTCCATAGAGATGTCCGCCCATTTCTCACCCCATTCGAATGTCGCCTTCACCATGCAGTCGCTGGAACCACGATCGAAGATTTCGAACGAAATGAGCGGCACGCCGGCTTTCTGCAGCGCCTGACAGAGCAGGGCGATCGCCTCTGCGCGGGCTTTCTTCTCTTTGGCGATTCTCTCGCTCCATTCTTCGTCTGTCATGATTATTCCTCCATCCTGTTTTATCCCTTCAGAAACTTATTGATAAAATATACCTGACCCTTTCCTGCCACTTTGGGCGTCTTGGTAATGATGTTCACCCCATTACCGTTCGTGTAAGAGCCTTCCTTGATTTCAAAGAGCCCCATTTCCATAGAGCGCTGTGTGGGCATGTTGTAATCCGTCCCCTGGCGCTTAATCAAATACCCATTTTCGCGCATCCACTGGAATAGCCTTTTCTGGCCAATCTGGACCCCGTTGCCTCTGAGTATTTTGGCAAGCTCACCAATGAGAATGGATGTCTTGCTGGCACTGACTGACCCAGCAAAGATAACGGCCGGCTTTTGTTCTTCCAGCATCAGCTCCGCCTGTTTCCGCTTTGCCTGTTCTTCTTTGAGCTGCGTAGCCAAGCGAATCAGAAAGTCAGGTTCCGTGATAGCTCTTTCCAGCGCCTGGTCTGTCATGTAAGCCCCATGCCGCCGAATAGCAGGCAGCACTTCATCTGCCAGCACGGCCTGGAACTTCTGAGCCGCTTCATTGCTGGCTTTGAATCCCAGCCGGTATACCATGTTTTCAGGGAGGAAATCATCTTTCGCAACATCCTGCGAAAACCCAAATCCCCGCAAATAGTGATTGACGGTTCTCCATCTGACGTATTCGACGCCGCCTTTGCTTTCGGTAGATCCAAACCCTCTCGCCACATCCTCGGCATTTAGATATGCCGTGCCAGTCTGCTTGTCCATGTAACCGTGGACATCCCTGATATTCAGAATTTCATTCAAGCTTCTCTTCTCCTTTCTTTTTTCATGGTTGATCCTCCTTCTTGATATGTTACACTCTGTGGCACTCTTGCTCAAAAAAAATACTCTCTACAGTCCTACCATAAAACCTAGCCAGTTTTACCTTGATCTCGTCGCGGGGAATTCTCTTTCCGGTTTCATACATAGTGAGGGCGGAAATACTAATCCCACATGCGTCGGCTACCGCACTTCTTGGCGCCTTACCACGCAGTTTTCTTAAAGTGCTACCTATTGTTATTGCGTTTGGCATTATATCACCTCCGTTCATTTGCCACGTTCCGTGGCTATGTTTATAATGTACCACTCGCCACGCATCGTGTCAACACATTTTGTGAATTTTCTCTAGATTATCACCACGTTTCGTGATATATTACCTATGATGGCATATTTTATAAGGAGGCCTATCATGAAATTTCACGAACGTTTGAAATCCCTTCGCTGCTCTAAAAACATCACGCAAGGGGAACTTGCAAAAATGACAGGGTTAAGCCGTAGTGCCGTAAGTATGTATGAATCTGGGAAGCGACGCCCTGACTATGAGACACTAGAAATGCTTGCCGACTTCTTCAATGTAAACATGGATTACCTATTAGGTAAGAGCGATACCAATACAGATATTTTCAAACTCAAAAACATTGTCCCCATTGAAAGGCGCATGGTCCCCATTATCGGGCAGATCGCCGCCGGAAAGCCGATTCTGGCTGATGAGCATATAGAAGCCTTTCTGCCATGTGATACTGGCGTACACGCAGACTTCGGGCTTGTGGTAAGCGGGGACAGTATGATAGGCGCCGACATCCATGACGGTGACGTGGTATTCATCCGCAGCCAGCCCGTCGTGGATGACGGCCAGATCGCCGCCGTCCGTATCGACGACGATGCCACCCTGAAGCGCTTCTACAAAAATCCAGACGGCTGCACCCTCGTGTCCATGAACCCGCAATATCCGCCGATGATCTTTAACTCTGACAACTGCGATTCGATCCAGATCATCGGGCTGGCGGTGGCGAAGTATTCAGTGATCAAGCAATAAAAAGAGACCATTTTCGCGGGGTAACGAAAATGGTCGAGTATGGTGTAGATTGAGATAAGGAGGGTTCCACCAATGGCACGTAAGCCTAAATTAAGTTATCCCGAACAGGTGCAGCACCTAGAACAGAAGGGCGTTTCTTTTGCGTTGATGAGCAAGCGGCAAGCCTTGATTTATTTACGGGATAATAATAATTTCTTCAAATTAAGCTCATATCGAAAGAATTTCAACAAGGATGCCACTAATCGAGAATATGTCCATTTAGACTTCGCTTATTTGGTTGACTTAGCCATTATTGATATGTATTTGCGAGCTCTTATGCTGAAAATGTCTCTTAACATAGAACATTTTGCTAAAGTTAAGCTCATGCGGCGAATCACAACTGATGCGGACGAGGACGGATATTCGATCGTTCAAGACTACCTGCAGTCTCTTCCTGTATCAGGGAAAATGCGTATTCTGAGTGAACTCGGCAGAAATGCAGGGAGCCCCTATTGTCACGATGCATATCAAAAATACAATGGCGAATTTCCTGTTTGGGTATTTATTGAGATGATCCCATTCGGTGCATTTCTTCCATTCTATAGATTTTGTGCCAACCGTTTTATTTGCCATTCGGAAGAAAATGACGATTACCCGCAATACAGAATAGATAAAGCAATGGTCGATGACTTCTTCTTGATGAAATCGACTAAAAAGCTCCGAAATGCAGCTGCTCATAATAATTGTGTGATTAACGACTTAAAGACAAAAACTGTAGAAAAGCAAGCAAATTACGAATTAACTAGAGCTTTGCGAGCTGATTTAGCGTTTGGACGTGGCTCGATTCAAAAGAAGATCTCAAACGAACGCGTTTTGCAGATTCTCACCTGTCTGTACACACACAAGAGATTGGTCTCAAGTCTTGGCATTCAAGCCCACGTAGCAAAAGATTTGCATGAATTTTCTGATCGATTATTTTCAAAGTATTCGTACAACAACAATTCACTTATCCAATCGACTTTCGATGTAATCTCGTCTGCCATTGACAAATGGTATCCCATTGTGTAAAATGAAAGCACGTGGAAAAATACGCTCTGCGTATTTTGCGGGGGCTGCATCCTGATCGATGCAGCCCCCGATTTTTTATGCCTAAATCGCCCCGAACTGGCCGGACGCATTTGGAAAGCGCAATTTTTTCCTATTTTTCCTACGGTTTCCTATTTCATCTAATTTAGTCTCAAAATTGGCCGTTTTTTGAAACTAAAGGCCCTCTGATTCATCGCTTAGTTTCAAATTTCCCACTTTTGGAAACTAAAGACATGCTGACAAGGTGGCGTGAGCGCGCAAGAGGACAGGCTTGAACTCGCTCGCCTTCTTCACACCTGCAAATGACCGGCAAATTAAAAAAGCGCGGTTTTACCACACTTCCCCCGTGTGGATCTGCGCCTCTGCAAGTTATCGGCAAGTGAGATCTCACCATTTTCGTGGAGCCACGAAAAATGGTGCAAACGTGGTTATCAAAAACAAAAGAGCAATCATATTATGGGTAAAAATGGCACAAAAAAAGACCCGAAGTTCAGCCCCGTCCAGAACGGGCCTATCCTGAGTCTCTTACCCATAGTTATTACACCAGAAAGGAATACGAAAAATGGAAAAACAAACGGCCGTAATATATGCCAGGTACTCTTCTGATCGGCAGCGTGAGGAGTCAATCGAAGGCCAGATCCGTGAATGTAAAGCCTTTGCCGCCGCAAACGGCTACCGGATCATCGGGACCTACATTGATAGAGCCATGTCTGCTCGGACTGACCAGCGCCCCGACTTCCAGCGGATGATCCATGACTCTGACCGGCATCTGTTCCAGTTTGTTATAGTGTATGCCTTGGACCGGTTCTCCAGATCACGCTACGATTCCGCAATCTATAAGAATCGCTTGAAGAAAAACGGTGTCCGGGTCCTGTCTGCGAAAGAAAATATCAGAGATGATCCGACAGGAGTGATCCTGGAATCCCTGCTGGAAGGATACGCGGAATACTACTCCCTTGAACTTGCTCAGAAGGTCCGCCGCGGAATGGCCGATAATCTACTGGAAAAGAAATGGGTGGGCACCGTTATTCCCTTCGGGTACAAAAAGGGAATAGATTCCAGGCTATATGTCGATGAATCAAAAAGACAGGCGGTCATAGATATTTTCCAGATGTATTCTGACCGGTATCGTCTTGTTGATATTATCGCCTATCTGAATGCCCATCATTTCACCAACGCCCAGGGCCGCCCGTTCAGCCGTAACAGTCTGAACAACCTCCTGGTAAATTCAATTTATACCGGCACGTTCCGGTGGGCCGGAACGGTTTATCCAGGCTATGCCCCGCGGATCATCTCCGACGAGCTTTTCAATAAAGTCCAGAAAATAAAAGAAGGAAGGAAGCGGAACATGATAAAAAATACATCCCCCGACTACGAGCTGACAGGAAAACTCTTCTGCGGACGCTGCGGCCGCCCGATGGTCGGTATCTCCGGAACCGGCAAGAGCGGAAACACATATTTCTACTATAAATGCTCAGGGAAAACACACGGCCGGAAAGACTGCGACGCCAAAGCTATCCGGCGGGACGCCGTGGAGTCTGCTGTCTACAATGCCACTGTTGCTATGCTTAAACAGCCCCATGCTATTAAAGTCATCACAGAGCAAGCCATTTTGGCTCAGGAGCGCGAGCAAGGCAATTCCGAAGTAGATAGGCTAAAACATGAAAAGGCGGCTCTGGATGCCAAAATCCGCAATATTTCGAAAGCCGTGGCTGCGGGGCTGACCGCTGACGAAATCATTTCACAAGCCAATGAATATTCTGATCGTAGCAAGGATCTTGAGGCGCTGATCCGGATCGAAGAATTAAAAGAAAAGGCCTTTACTCTCACGCCGGAAGCCGTGACATTCTTCCTAGAAAAGCTGCTAGAGAAGGCTGAAACCGGAAACGCCACCCTTTCCACCTTCTGGGACTTCATTCGCTGCATAAAAATAAACGGCTACATAGCTGAAATTCATTTCAACTACATAGCCGTTCCCGCTACGCTCGACAATCCTATCAGAGTCAAGATTGAAACTAATGAGGAGTGTTCGAACGATGATGTTCTGGTGGATCATCAGGGGTTCGAACCCCGGACACCCTGATTAAGAGTCAGGTGCTCTGCCAGCTGAGCTAATGATCCGTTTCAACGAGATTTATTATACTCGTTTTTCTCGCTTTTGTCAAGCTCTTTTTTCAAATCCTTGATTTGTTTTTGTTTCAAGAGGTCTTGTCTCAAGCGATGTTAAGAGTATATCATGTAACTCCATTTTTTGCAAGAGGTAAAATAAAGTTTTTTGAAAAAAGCAGTTGCCTTTCAGTAGTGGATCCCATACTTATGCTTCAGCTCATCAATATCCTTTCGCATGTCACGGTCACATTCTTCCAGTGCCATTTTCAGATTTGGAAGCTTCTGTCTCAACAAGAAAGACTTCTTCGCGCTGGACATTTTATAAATGCGGGCAAGCTCTTTCTTGTAGGATGCCATGAATTCCGCCAGCTCTTCAGGGGAAAGCTCCTGTTCTTCATTCAGATCGACTTCTTTCTGATCCATTCTATGTTCTCCTTCCCTGGGAAACGCTGATTCCCTTGTTTTCTTTTATTGTACCATGAAACCAGTCTCTCTGCCTGTAAGAAATAGCGGCCATTTCTTTTTTTGAAAATAATTCTTAAAATACAGTGGAAATATAAAGTACCATTCAGTATAATAAAGGAAGGCAATCATATAGCTTTTATTCACCAATCAGCTTAAATATTGTATACACTATATCAATGTTGCATTGAAAGGAAGGTATCGTTATGCCGCTCGTAGGAACTACTGAAATGTTTAAAAAGGCATATCAGGGGCATTATGCCATTGGTGCATTCAATGTGAATAACATGGAAATCATCCAAGGGATCATGGAAGCCGCCAAGGAAGAGGAGTCTCCGGTCATTCTTCAGGCTTCGGAAGGCGCCCGCAATTATGCCGGTCAAGAATATATCGTCGGCCTGGTCAAGACTGCCCTTCAGGATTATCCGGAGATCCCGACCGCACTCCATCTGGACCACGGCTCTTCTTATGAGATCTGTAAGGCCTGCATTGACGGTGGCTTTACTTCTGTCATGTATGATGGCTCGAAGCACTCCTTCGAGGAAAATGTCAAAGTCACAAAGCAGATCGTCGAATATGCACATGACAAAGGTGTCGTGGTGGAAGCCGAGCTCGGACGTCTGGCCGGCGTAGAAGATCTGGTCAGCGTCGATGCGAAGGATGCGATCTTTACGGATCCGGAAGAAGCGGCTGAGTTCGTAGAGCTTACCGGCTGCGACTCTCTCGCTATTGCGATCGGCACCAGCCACGGAGCTTACAAATTCAAAGGCGACCCCTATCTTGACTATGAACGTCTGGAAAAGGTCGGCAAGCTCCTGCCGGACTACCCGATCGTTCTCCATGGCGCTTCTACCGTCATTCCGGAATTTGTGGAAAAGTGCAATGCCTATGGCGGCAAAGTTCTCGGCGCGAAAGGCGTCCCGGAAGACATGCTCCGCAAGGCTGCCACGATGGCTGTCTGCAAGATCAATATCGACACCGATATCCGTCTGGCTATGACAAGCGCCATCCGTGAAGCGCTCTGCAAGGATCCGTCGAATTTCGACCCGAGAGGCTATCTGAAGCCGGCCAGAGAGGCTGTGAAGCAGATGGTCATGCACAAGATCGAAGCTGTCGTCGGCTCCGCGCATACCATCTGATCTTATAAGGATTTTGTATACCGTTTTCATGATCCTCAACGAACGCAATAAAAAGCAGCCCGTCAAGGGCTGCTTTTTGATTGCCTATGGTTCACTGGTTGATCAGATTTTTTGCCGTCTTTTTCAGCTTCGAAAGCGCTTTCCCTTCGATCTGACGGATGCGTTCGCGGGTCACATCGAAGTATTTTCCCACTTCTTCGAGAGTCCTTGTCTTACCGTCTTTCAGCCCGAAGCGCAGCTCGAGCACCTGTCGTTCTCTTTCCGTCAGTCCGGTCAGAAGTTCTTCGATCTGCTCGCGGAGAAGGATGCTGCCGGCGGCATCATCCGGCGCGATGGCTTCATGGTCTTCGATGAAATCTCCCAGATGGGAATCTTCCTTTTCACCGATCGGCGTTTCCAAAGAAATCGGGTCCTGTGCGATCTTTTTGACCTCGCGTATCTTGGCGAGTGATACGCCCATGGCTTTGGCAAGCTCTTCATTGGTTGCCTCACGCCCATTCTCCTGCAGCAGCTGGCGGGAAATGCGATTCAGCTTATTGATCGTCTCTACCATGTGTACCGGCACACGAATGGTGCGTGCCTGGTCCGCAATGGCGCGTGTGATAGCCTGCCGGATCCACCATGTAGCATAGGTGGAGAATTTATAGCCCTTGGTATAGTCGAATTTATCGACCGCCTTTAAGAGTCCCAGATTTCCTTCCTGAATGAGATCCAGAAACTGAAGCCCGCGGCCCAGATATTTCTTTGCGATGGAGACCACGAGGCGGAGGTTCCGATCAGCCAGCTCTTTCTTCGCTTCCCGCGCCGCTTCCTTTTCTTCGGGAAGCGCATCCGCACGCATACCCGCCTCGACCGTCTTGGCAAGCACGATCTCTTCTTCACTGGTCAAAAGGGGCAGCGCACCGATTTCCTTCAGATACATTTTCACGGGATCATCGATCGAGATGGCATTATCCAGATCAGGCACCGGCGTGTCTTCTTCGGCTTCCGCCTCAGCCTCTTCTTCTTTGACAAGCTCAGCCGACTCCTCTTCCTCGATGAAGTCGAAGGAATCATCCACCTCTTCATTAAAGTCGACTTCCAGCTGGTGGATATGAAGTGCTTCATAAAGGGCAGACAGATCTTCTTCTCCCAGATTGTGCGTGGAAATGAACTCCATGATATCCTTATTCGCTACCAGCCCGTCATGGGATTTTTTCTTCAGCTCCTGAATCCATTTTTCAAGTTGAGTCATTCGTTCAGCCATTTTTATATCCCCCGATACTGGTAATCCATTCCGGCGATCATGTCCATCTCTGCTTCGGAAATGTGGTATATGCAAAACAAACAATATGCGTAAAGACTAGTGACTAGTGACTAGGGATTAGTGACTAGGGATTAGGGACTAGGGATTAGGGACTAGGGATTAGATTTCAGGTATCTGACTTCTACCGTCAGACTTCAGATATCTGATGTCTGATATCTGACCGCAGTAATCGGTCACCACTCATGCCCTTCCCAGTGCCATGATCTCTTTGCTGAGGCGGATACAGATCATCTGCTCTTTTCTCGCCTCTTCCGGATCTGAAGTCATGAGAGACTGGACTTTTTCTGTATGAAGACGATACTCCTTCTGAAGATACATCTTCATCAAAGGCCATATATATTCCTCCTGAGGGACAGAGCCGGGCGGATCCCCCTCCATCGCAAGCTCTGCCAGGCGTGGTATATCCTCGCGAAGCAGCTTCCCCTCCACCGCCTGTTCCGTGATCTCTCCCTCCATCGATTTCATCGCATCAAAGAGTCTCTGACGGAAAGGCGAGGTGAAAGGATAATTTTTGAGTAACTCCCAGCCCTCAGGAAGCATATGATAGCGTAGGCAGTACTTGAGAAGCCCTTCTTCCAGGAGCTTCTGCTTCTTTGCCTGCGGCCCATTGTCTGTCGTCGGTGCTTCCAGCGGTGTTTTCTGGGAAATATATAGGGTCGAATGATTCTTTTTCGCAAAGGAGAGTGCTTCACTTCGGATCATTCCTTCATCCATGTGGAGCGTCATCGCCATCTTGCGGATGAACGAATTGAACTGAAACGTATCCTGCTGCGCGAGAAGTACAGCGAACATCTCATCCAGAATGTGATGCTGCCCGTCAAGTGTCGACGCATCATACTGCCGCTGCAGCGCGCCAAAGAGATAGTCCAATGCAGGCTGCGCTTGCGCTACCGCTTCTAAATAAGCCTCCCCGCCATGAAGATTGACAAATTCATCCGGATCCTTGCCCTCCCCCACGAGTGCCACACGCAGCTTCAGTCCCACAGCGCCGGCGATCTCCAATGCCCGCCGCGTCGCATTCTGACCGGCAGCATCCATATCATAAGAGAAAACAATCTCGTCGGCATATTTTTTGAGAAGCCTTGCCTGCTCTACGGTGAAGGCAGTCCCGAGGGAAGCCACTACATTCGTGACACCATGGGCATGCAGGGAAATCGCATCCATGTAGCCCTCGACCATGATCGCCTGCCGCTTTTTGCGGATTTCCGGCAGTGCCTGATAGATAGCAAAAAGGAGACGGCGCTTATTGAAAATGGGGCTTTCCGGCGAATTCAGATACTTCGGCTTACTGTCATCCATGACACGACCGCCGAATGCCACCACGCGCCCCTTCAGATCCAGAATGGGAAACATGCAGCGATTGCGGAACATATCAAAATAGTTTCCATTCTTGTACCCGCAAAGCCCACAGACTGTGAGTATCTTCGGATCTATCTGCTTTTTCGTCGTGAAGTCATGGTATAGACGATGCCAATCCGCCGGTGCAAAGCCCAGCTTGAATCTTTCTATGGTTTCCATCGAAAGGTGGCGCTTCTCGAAGTACGCCATTCCCGCCTGTCCCATCTGCGTCCGTGTGAGGCAATTGTGGAAATAAGAGCCTGCAAGCTCCGTGACCTCCACCATTTTCTTCATCATGGCTGCCTTTTGCCGTTCTTCCGGAGAGATCTCCTCCGTCGGCATATCGATATGGGCATAGTCAGCTACTCTCTCCACAGCCTCCATGAAAGTGATCCCTTCCATCTTCTGCAGGAAATGGAAGACGTCCCCGCTCTCGTGACAGCCAAAGCAATAATAAAATCCTTTTTCCGGAGACACTGAAAAAGAAGGAGTTTTCTCCGGTCCATGAAAAGGACAGGAGGCGAAATAGTATCTTCCTTTTTTCTTTAGATCGACATACGAGCCGATGATGTCATTGATATTGACACTGTCCTTCAGCCGCTGCAGAAAATCATTGCTCAGCCTCACCACAACTCCTCCTTTCTGTAAATTCATTCATCGTTATTGCGTATCCTATCCGTTTCGCAAGAAGCGCACAGGCAGCATGCAAAATGCCTGAAAGTTTTATCTGTTTATAAGCTCCGCGGCACCTCTTTTTGTGCCGTACCGTTGCGGCTCGCCTGTCAGCCAAAGACAGCCGAGAAAGCAGAGGATCCGCTTTGCAGGTAAGAAAAGCACCGACTACTGCAGAAAACACAAAGGTACTACAAGCATCGGTGCCATAGGGACAAAATGATGAGCAGATACGCCAGCTCACACTTTCACATCTTTAGTTAATTCCTGCCAGCGTGCAAGAAGGATCTGCATATAGAGCCTTGATTTCAAGCCAAAGGAAGCGAGCGCATAGCCATCAGATACCTCGACCAGGAGCGTCTTACCTTCATCCGTGATACCAAAGTCCAGCGCATAGCCGGCAGGGGCGGAATGATACGCAGCAACGGCTGCTTTGAGGACGCTGGGATCAGGGAAAATATCCCAGCGTCCTTTATATGGACAAAGACCTACGATCTCTCCCTGAAGTACCCAGAGACGCCATTCGGAGATGAAATTCACACGGCTGCTGCACCAGACATCGATATCTTCCAGTCCCCCGCCCAGCTTGATGAGGTCTTCCGACTTATCGAGCACAGTGCCATGGAATCGCTTCACATCCTCCACCGGTTTGACGAAGACATGCCAGTCTTCCGCATGGCTGGTGATGGTGAAGAGCGTCGATTTCCAGATCTTTCGTCCGACGAAGGGCATCAGCTCATCCGGATAATCCAGTGGCAGCAGCTTCACGCCGAATCTTTCGAGTGCCACCTTCACATCAGAAAATGTTCCCACCACAGGATCCTTCGGATCATTATCGGTCAGAGAATACACCACTTTATAGGGCTTCACAGGGATATCCAGTTCATTTGCTCCCGCATAGGCTGCATAGCAGCTGCGGTCATATAATTCTCCAGTATGTCTGATACGGATATAAGCCTTCATGTACTCCCCTCCTTCTCTCTCTTTTCAGGCAGAAATAGAAACTATTCCTACTACTACAAATTCAATCATACCATGAATGTATTCTTTTTGCCAGTAGGGAACAATGATTTGCATGCCAATCCCCCATCGGCCATTCTCTCGGGCTGAGCCATCGCCGAAAGCGGCTTCTGCGGAGATCCTGCAGTTGGAGGGCTTTGGGAAGGAGCAGCAAGAGGGATAGTTATGATGAAACGATGTATAAAAGTCCTATGGGACTTGGTTCTTAGGCGGCAAGAAACGATTTCACGCCGCTAAAAAAGCCCCCGCCGAAGCGGGAGCCTTTTTTCACCAGAAGTAAATGAGTGCAACGAGTGCGACAAGGAAACGATAAATGGCAAAGCCGGTCAGTGTCGAAGTATTCAGGAATTTCAGGAACCAAAGAATGGATGCATACGCTACAAAGAAAGCGGTCACAAATCCGACGGCCAGAATGCCGAAGTCACCCATTTCAAGGTACTTGATCGTTTTCAGAAGATCATAGATGCAGGCAAGGAACATCAGAGGAACCGCCATGATGAAGGTGAAGTCTGCTGCCGCTTTTCTGGAGATCCCCAAGAGCAGGCTGCCGGCGATGGTGCTGCCGCTTCGAGAAAACCCCGGCCAAAGAGAGAGGCATTGGAAGAGTCCGATCTTCAGCGCCTGCTTCCATGTGATGTGATCTACATCTGTCACAGAGAAATGCTTATGCATTTTTTCAGCCGCGATCATGAAGATACCGCCCAGCACCAAACCGATGATGACTGTCATAGGACCAAAGAGCGTATTCTTGATAAATCCATGAAAAACAAGCCCCAGAAGGCAGGCCGGAAACATGGCGATGGCCAGATTCAGAAGAGAAGGCCCCTTTGTGCGAAACCAGTGATGGGTATTCAGGATAAAGGTAAATTTTTCTCTGTACACCACGAGAACGGAAAGGATCGCACCGAGCTGGATGAAGACATCGAAGAGATCGGCAAGCGTCCCCTCGAAGCCCAGCATATGCCCGACGATGATCATATGGCCTGTCGATGAAACTGGAATATACTCTGTCAGCCCTTCCACTACGCCGACAATAAATGCGCAAAAATAATCGTACACGATAACACCTCAGATTGCTTGACTACTAAAAATGAGTGCCTGGGGACAGGTCACTTTCTCCGCTGTGGATTCCCGGCGCAGACGATGCCATCCACTTTTTTATTCTTGAAATAGAGGATGAGTACCTCCTTCTGCCCTTGGGAGAAGTACACATAGGCCGTGCGCGGGCTGCCTGTAGAGGTATCCATCTCCAGCTTTTGCGGCGCGCCATAGAGCATTTCCGCGGTCGACTGATCATCGCCCATGGCAAGGCCTCGAGGAGTCAGCATCCGATCATCTGTCAGGAAGAACGCCATGATCCAGTGTTCCTTCTTTGTCATGCGGACGCCATAGCCCTCGTAGTACCAGATTTCCTCTCCGGGATTCATCATCTTCCGTTCCCACTCCATAAAAGAGTAGTCTTTGAAGCGCTGCCCCAAGGAAAGGCCCGCCAAAGAGAAGTCCCCTTTCGGCAAAAAATCATGCCTTTCTTGCGTTTCTGTCTTCTTCTTTTCAGACAAGTAAGACACATGCAATGATTTTACCACGTTCTTATGAATGGTGAAAGAAATTTCTTGATCCCCGGCTTCATAAGTCAGAAGGAAATCCCTCTTTTCCCCATCCCAAAGAAGGCGAAGAGGGCGACCATAGGCACGCAGGACAGCTTCACGTGAGCTTCCCGCGTGAATGCCGCGCAGCGTTTCCAGATCCTTTCTCTCACTTCGATACTCGGCAAGGCCTGTGGGCGGTGCCTTTTTCCCCATGACCTTCCAGGCGCTCTCTTCGGTGACAGCATGGTTCACCTGCGCCGTGAAGTCCTTCCATGTATAGGTATCACTCACACTGCCGCGCGAGATGCCATCCGGCACGCCCATCTTTTGGATGAGAGAAGAAGCGCGATCTCCCAATGCCATACCGTGCAGTATAAAATCATCCCTTGTAAGCGGAGAGGCATCGATGGGAAGAAGCAAGACCTCGGCTGTCTCCTCCTTCGCTGCTTTCCCATGAGACTCCGCTATGGTCTTCTCCGCCGGAACCTCGGCCGATGAAGGAAGAGCCGTTTCACGCATGTTCTGCTCTGCCGCTTCGCATCCTGCAAAGCCGAGAACTCCGAGCAGGAGTGTCAGTAGATATATGCGTAGCTTCATCATTTTCTCCTTTTATCGAAAAGCCATGATCCATGACCGGTCATTCATGGCTGAAACTGCCAACAATCATATTATGCTAGCCCCGCCTCTCATCTGTCAAGCAAAAGAGAGCCTCCACGACGTGGAAGGCCCTCTTTTCAAATGAAGGAAACACCGATTCAATCGTTGTCAGATTTTACTCTTGAATTTTTATGCATAGCGAGGAATCACCTGACGCGAATAGCGAGCTATTTATTGAATCGGCGTTTCCTTGTATTTACGCCTTTTTATATTTCTTTACAAAGCGGGCCATGCGTTTAAGCGCTTCGGCGATATTCTCACGGCTGGCTGCGTAGGAAATGCGAATGTGATTCTTCCCCTGCGGTCCAAAGCAGGTGCCGGGTACGACACCGACTTTTTCTTCCGTAAGAAGCCTGTCGCAGAATTCTTCCTCATCCATCCCTGTACAGCTGATATCCGGGAAAATATAGAAGGCACCCTTCGGTTTGAAGACTGTCAGACCCATATCCACCAGCCCCTGATAGATCATTTCACGGCGGGCCGCATATTCTTCATACATAGCTTTTACATCATCATCGCAGTTTCTGAGTGCTTCGATCGCGCCATACTGGCTGGTCGTGGAAGCGCAGAGGATCTCATACTGATGTACCTTGTAGATCTCCTCGAGTGCTTCCCGCGGAGCACAAACGTAGCCGATACGAAGGCCCGTCATCGCATAAGACTTGGAGAAACCATTCAAGACGATCGTGCGTTCCTGCATGTCAGGCAGCGAAGCGAAGCAGGTATGCTGCCCCTCATACGTCAGATCGCAGTAGATTTCATCCGCGATGACGATGAGATCATGTGCTTTGGCAAAAGCAGCGACCTTTTCCAAAGACGCTCTGTCCATGATCGTTCCGGTCGGATTATTCGGATATCCGATCAGGATGGCCTTCGTCTTTGGCGTGACTTTCTTTTCGAGTTCTTCTACCGTGAGGCGGAATTCATCCTTCGCATAGGTCGGTACCAGGACCGGTACGCCGTGCGCAATAGAAACGCAGGCCGGATACGCCAGGTAGGCAGGATCAGGGATCAGCACTTCGTCTCCCGGATTCAGGAAAGTCGTCATGACAAGGCCGATGGCTTCTGAAACACCGACAGTCACCATAATCTCATCCTTCGGATCATAGGTCAGCCCATAACGCTTTGCAAAAAGCTTGGCGATCTCTTCACGGAGCTCAAGAAGTCCCCAGTTCGACGTATAAGATGTTTCTTTTCTCTTCAGGCTTTCAATGCAGGCATGGATGACCTTATCAGGAGCCGCATAATCCGGCTCACCGACACCCAGAGAGAGCACATCTTTCATAGAACTGGCCAGATCGAAAAATTTACGGATACCGGAAAATGGTACCGCTTTCACATCGCTGGCAAATTTATTGTCCCAATTCATTGGTTATCGTCCTTTCGATTCTTTTGTTTGTTGGTTGTTTGATTCTATGCGTGGAAATAGGTTGAACAGTTTCAACAGGTTTAGAAAGTTCAACGAGGGTATCCGAAGGACTGGGGCTAGGGAAACACTGATTAAATCGCAGAATCAGTGTTTCCCTAGCAGTTTTCCCGTTTCGGAGGTCCAAACATCGCCCGCCTGACCGCGAATGGGAAAGATTTCTCGCTATCGCTCGAAATGACGACACGAGAGTCTGACGTTCTCTAGTCTCCAGTCACTAGTCACCAGTCATTCCTCCGCCTCTGCCACTGCTTTTCCGAGCTCTTCGCAATTTTTGAGTGCTGTCTCATCCGGGTAGCCATACGCAAGGAGCGGATGCGCCGGGAATCTGGCTCCGGCAAAGTGCAGCTCATTGTACCAGGAATTCAGCCATGCGCCGCGGCTCCAGCCACACGAGCCGAAGATGCCCATGATCTTTCCCTTGAGGTAGGGCTTCAGCTTATCACAGAAGGGCTTCATCTGTGCCTCTTCGATAACCTCCACCCCCCAGGCCGAACAGCCCAAAATGATCCGATGGCAGGTGTTGCCGATCTCCACCGGATCCACATCAGATACCGGCGCCAGCAGCACATCAGCTCCTGCCTTTTTAGCACCGACTGCGACAGCCTCTGCCATAGCTTCCGTATTCCCTGTCGCAGAATAAAAAATGATCGCTACTTTCTGTCTCATCTTGACCTCCTCACCGGGGAATGACTGCATCCATCATCCCCACGTCTCATGAGATTATGCGAAAATGTAAGGAAACGCTGATCCAAATAGAAATATGAAGGGAGAGCCTGTCGCCATTCGCAAGAATCTCTCATTGCCCTTCTTCTACAAAAAAAGAGCGCCCCTTGGAACGCCCTTTTTTATATAGTCATTACGCTTTAGCAACGGTTTCGCCAAGAGCTTTGCAAGCTGCCAGTGCATCGTCGTCCGGATAGCTGTAAGCTTTGACCGGTTCAGCAGCGAGTTCGATGCCTTCATCGGTAAAACGCTGTTTCCAGGTTTCGATCCAGTCGCCCTGATTCCAAGCGTAGGAACCGAAAATGCCGACAACTTTACCTTTCAGCTGTGGAAGCAGTTCTGCGAAGAATGGTTCGAATTCATATTCTTCCAGTTCTTCATTACCCATAGCCGGGCAGCCAAGGATGATGTGATCGAAAGCTGCTACATCGGAAGCCGTGGTGTCAGAAACGAAAGAAAGGGTCGTTTCTGCGCCAGCTGCCTTGGCACCTTCTTCTACAGCCTGAGCCATAGCTTCTGTGTTGCCGGAACCGGACCAGTATACGATTGCTACTTTTGCCATTTGGAATTCCTCCTATTACATACCAGTACATCTGAGAAATCTGATGCCGCAATGACATCCATGTTTCCCTGAATTTACTACACTTACATATTAAATGTTTGAGGTCACCTTGTCAATGGTGATGTTGGCGGCAGGGATGCTCCGGAGAATCAACGCTTCCATTCACTCCCACTCTGTCAAGGATGTCCCTCGTTTTGCCAGATCGAGCAGTTTCACCTTTTCAGGGAGTTTTCTCTTCTGCACCATTATCTTTACCGCCGCGGTAAGATCTTTCTGATCCGCATCTGTATTGATGATACCGAGCGTTGTGAAATAACCATCACAGGCAAGGACGATCTGATACGCCTCATGGTATGTGACATCTTTTTCCTTCGTCGTGATGACGACAGAGCCCTCATAGCGAAGATGCTTCTTATCCTTGCTTTTTACCAGAGGTGCTTCGCCATCAAAAGATGCTCCGGACTCTATCAGCCTTTCATTGAGATCGGCCGCGATGAGATCCAGCTGTGCTTCCGCCGGATCATCCTTATGACTCACCGCTCCGATGCCGAGAAGATAAGACACACCGAGCTTATGCGACATCGCCCAGCCATAGCTGAAATCCGGAGGATCCGCATAGGTCATCGTGTAATATACACTGTCTGTCATCCCGCGCCGCAAAAAGAATCGCTCTGTCCCACCTGCAGACAGGAAGGGCAGTGCATCCTGCGCCCCTTTTTCAAAGGTCACATTCTTTGGCACCGTCATCCGCCCGATGCCTTTGAGATCCAGCTTCTCCGCTGCCAGCGAGGAGATCGGCAGCAGGGCAGCCACGAGAAGCCCGGCGCAAACGCGTTTCCACATCTTCATATCAGCCGTTCTTCTTAGCGAGCTTTGCCCAAGTATCACGCAGACCTACGATGCGGTTGCAGACCAGATGATCCTCGCTGCTGTCCTTGTCGATGATGAAGTAGCCTTTTCGGAGGAACTGGAAGCGATCTCCGACCTTGTACTTTTTGATTTCCGGCTCTGCCTTGCTGTGCTTGATTTCCAGCGAGTGGGTATTCACCTTCTCCATGAAATCGCGGCCATCATCCGTATCATCCGGCGGGATCAGGTAGTCATAGAGGCGAGATTCCACATCGACCGCTGTATCAGCGGCGACCCAGTGGAGGGTCCCCTTCACCTTGCGATCCGCTCCCGGCGTACCGCTTCTTGTGTCAAAGTCGACTGTGCAGTGGATCTCCTCGATATCGCCATGGGCATCCTTGACGACATCCTCACACTTCACGATATAAGCCCCCTTCAGGCGGACTTCCTTGCCTGGTGTCATACGGAAGAATTTCTTCACCGGTGTTTCCATAAAGTCTTCCCGTTCGATATAGAGAGTTCTGCCAAACGGTACCTGACGTTCTCCGGCTGAAGCATCCTCCGGATTGTTCTCCATCGTCATCTCTTCGATCTGTCCTTCCGGATAGTTGGTGAGGACAACCTTCACCGGATCGACGACCACCATGAGGCGAGGAGCTTTCGCCTTCAGGTCTTCACGAATGCAGTATTCCAGCTGCGCGATATCGACAAGATTGTCCGCTTTGGCGACCCCTACCAGCTCACAGAAATGACGCAGCGACTCCGGCGTGTAACCTCGGCGGCGGATCCCGCTGATGGTCGGCATACGCGGATCATCCCATCCGGAAACGAGGCCGGCTTCTACCATCTTGCGGAGCTTTCTCTTGCTCGTGATCATCGTCGTCACGTTGAGGCGGGCAAATTCGATCTGGCGCGGCTTTTCCGGCCCGTCGAATGCCTGCAGGCACCAGTTGTAAAGCGGACGGCGTTCTTCAAACTCCAGCGTACAGATGGAGTGTGTGATCCCTTCGATGGCATCAGAGAGCGGATGTGCAAAGTCATAGAGCGGATAAATGCACCAGGTATCTCCCGTTCTATGATGGGTCGCATGCAGCACACGATAAATGACCGGATCTCTCATGACCATATTCGGCGAAGCCATATCGATCTTGGCGCGAAGCACCTTTTCCCCATCCTTGTACTTGCCTTCCTTCATTTCCTGGAAAAGCTTCAGGTTCTCTTCGACGCTTCTGTTTCTATACGGACTTTCCTTGCCCGGATGCTTCAGATCGCCACGGGTATCATGGATTTCCTCACTCGTCTGGTCATCGACATACGCAAGGCCCATGCGGATCAGCTTGCAGGCGAATTCATACAGCTGCGGAAAATAGTCAGATGCATAATGGACAGGTTCCTTCCAATGGAAGCCGAGCCACTTCACATCCTCCAGAATGGAATTCACATACTCGACCTCTTCCTTTGCCGGGTTCGTATCATCGAAGCGGACATTCGTCTCCCCATGATACTTCTGTCCAATGCCAAAATTGAGACAGATGCTCTTCACATGCCCGATGTGAAGGTATCCATTCGGTTCCGGCGGAAAACGCGTCAGCACCCGATCATTCGCATAGACATGATTTTCAATATCTTTATTGATTTCTGCTTCGATAAAATTCGCAGCTTTTCTTTCTTCTTCCATTCTTCTCCTCCGTTCTGTCATTATACCCTCAAGGTATTTTCACTTTATTTTAGCACAATCCAAGAGTGATAGGAAAGATGGAAATGGGAATTTTGTTGAGGCGGCAGGAGGACTTGACCAGTTCTCTAAGCTCTGCGGTCTGAGCAGCTTCCACAGGCATGGTGCAGCGCGAAAAAAACAGTAAAGCGCAGTCATTTTTATCCCACACGGTAAGCCTCTTGGCATCTGACCGACAACAGGGAAAGCCAAGTATGATAAAATATAAGGAAACGCTGACTAAATCGCAGAGTCGGATTTCAAATGGATTTTTATACATAGCTTCGTCATCATCTTCCTTAAATAGCTTGCTATTCGCGTCAGATGATTCCTCGCTCTGTATAAAAATCCAAGAATGAAATCTGACAACGATTGAATCAGTGTTTCCATAAAAGCAGCAGGCATGAATCTCTGCCTAGCCCGCTGAACCTTTTGAATCCGCTGATCCCATTTCTAAAGGAGCCCCCATGACAGATACGGAATACATGCAGATCGCACTTGACGAAGCACAAAAAGCCTATGACGAAGGAGAGATCCCCATCGGTGCCGTCCTCGTCTATAAAGACATCATACTCGCTGCTGACCACAACCGCTGCGAAGCCACCTTCGACCCCACCAGCCACGCAGAAGTCAACGTCATCCGCGCCGCCTCCCATTTTCTTTCCAAATGGCGTTTGACGGACACGCGGCTTTATGTTACCATAGAGCCATGCCCAATGTGCGCAGGCGCCATTATGAATGCCCGCATCCCGCATCTGATCTACGGTGCAGCCAATCCCCTCTATGGCGGTATTGACTCGTGCTTCCACATCGGAGAGGGTATGGCAAATCACACCTTGGACATCACTTCCGGGATTCTGAAAGAGAAGTGTCAGACACTCATGGACGATTTCTTCACCCATCGCCGGAAGTAATTTCATCATGGAGCAGTATCGAAGTGGTCATAACGAGGCGGACTCGAAATCCGTTAGCCTTTCGAGGCCCGTGGGTTCGAATCCCACCTGCTCCGCCAAGCAAAACGCTCTTTGCCTTTTTCGGGCAAAGAGCGTTTTGCTTGGAAGGATCTCCTCTCCGGTGGTTTCCCCGCATACGCCCCGTCGCCATGCCTCTTCTGCTCCGGCGGGCGATATCCTCCGGCAGGTACACCATATCCGCTTACTCCATCGTATCGCAGCATCAGCTGATGATCGCGTTCTCCGGTCCCATAAAAAGTTCTCAGCCGTCTCCTTTCCAACATGGTTCATGACACATGATCTCCCACGTAAAAAGTCCCACTGATCACATCAGTGGGACTTTTCTTATTCATGGATCAATTCATACCATGCATCTGCCATGCGACCATACTCTTCCATGGAGAAGGTCTCTCCGCGGCGAGAGCCGTCGATATCCGCTTTTTCGAGGATCGCCTTCACCATATCAGCAGAGATGCCGCCTGCCTTCATGGCATTTGTGAAGACTTTGCGGCGCTGGCCGAAGCCCATCTTGACGAGGCTGAAGAAGAGCTTTCTATCCTTCACCTCGACTGCCGGTCTCTCGCGGCGGCGGATTTTGAGCACCGTCGACGTGACCTGCGGGCGCGGAATGAAGGCGGTCGGCGGGATGTCGATGACACGCTCTGCCGTGCAGTCAAACTGTACCGCAAGTGTCAAAGCGCCATAATCCTTCGATCCGGGCGCAGCCAGGATGCGGTCTGCCACTTCCTTCTGCATCATGAATACGAAGAGAGAAATGGGAAGTCCTGACTGAATGAGCGTCAGAAGGATCGGCGTGGTCACATAATACGGCAGGTTCGCCGCACAGTGCCAGTCCTTTTCTCCCAGAATGGTCTTGAGGTCGGCTTTCAGCACGTCCTCATAGATGATATGAATATTTTTATAATGTTCCAGTGTATGGTCGAGGACGCGCTTCAAGCTCTGATCCAGCTCGAAGGCTGTCACATCCGCGCCGGTCTCCGCGAGTGCCTGCGTCAGAGTGCCGATACCGGCCCCGATCTCCATGACGGGCGTCCCATCGCTGAGTTCAGCAGCCTCTGCGATGGCAGCAACGACATCGGGTCGGATGAGAAAGTTCTGCCCCAGGCGATGCTTCGCGTGGATGCCGAAACGGTTCATCACATACTGGACGACTTTACGATCTGCTAAATTGGCGTCTAACATGTCGGCTCCTTCTGGCATGCTTCCAATGCCTTTTCCCACTCGCTACGAGTAATGCCGAAATGATTCAGCCGTTTCAAAAACTGTTTCCCATTCCCATAGCCGATACCAAGGAGCGCACCGACTCTGGCTCTTTTTTCAGAAGAATCCGGCCTGCCTGTAAGACCTGCCGCAAAAATATCTCCCATGGAAAACTCCTCCGAGTCTTCCTGATATTGGACACGGAGACAAGACAGCGCCTTTCGGATGGACTCGGGCGAAGCGTCTTCTATCCCGACATCATTTTCTGTGGAAGCTTCTGACTTCGGCACGAAGGCGTGAAGCGCCTTCGGGAAAAGACGGGTCAGTCGCTGACGGATGCGTTCTCCCGGACCATCGGGATCCGTCAGGATGATGATGCCCCGCTTTTCATAAGCGAGGCGGATCTGTTCTAATGTTTCGCGACGGATACCGAAGCCTTCCGTGGCGATCATATCAGCTTCTACGGCATGGCTCACACGAGCGATATCCGATTTACCTTCTACGACAATGACTTGACGGATCATATCAGTCTCTAGCTACGTAGCCGATGCCACGAACGGTATGGATGTATTTCTTGCCGACTTTTTCATCGATCTTGCTGCGCAGATAGCGGACATAAACGTCCACGATATTCGTCTTTCCTGCATAGCCATAGCCCCAGACCTTTTCCAGAATCTCTTCTCTTTTCAGCACGCGGTTTTTATTCTTGGCCAGGAAAAGGAGCAGATCGAATTCTTTCTTTGTGAGATCGACAACTTCATCACTGGCACGTACTTCATGACGTTCCGGATAGATGGAGAGATCACCGATCGTGAAGGCCGGGTCCACGATAATTTTCGGTTCTTCGTGGCGGCGCAGCGCAGAATGGATGCGAGCGATCAGTTCCTTGGTAGCATATGGCTTTGTCATATAATCATCGGCACCGGCATTCAGAGCTTCGACCTTCGCATCGACAGATGTATCGGAAGACAGGTAGATGATCGGCAGAGAGCTGATCTCTCTCACCTTTCCCAGAATCTCATGGCCACCTTTCAGTGGTTCATCCGGATCCAGAAGGATCAGGTCCACCTGACGCTGACCTGCCAGATCAACAGCCGCCTCTCCCGTATTATCAATGAGGCAGCTGAAGCCTTCCTCTTCCAGCTTGAGCTGCATAAAACGGCTGACACTCGGATCATGTTCGATGATTAATACACAGTTTCTCATTATGAAGTTCCTCCCATAGCAAGTAAAAAGAAAAAGGAAATCCAATCGCACAGCTTTGTTATTATTTTTAGTGGGGTATTGTTATTATTATTGAACCCGCAGCTATGCAAAAGTAAATAGTCATTAGAAGTTATTTTCCTTATATGAGTATAATACCATAGTTTTCTAGGATTTCAAGTCCTTTCTTTCAAAAAAACGATAAAATTATTAGTTTTTAAGTACTTTTGAAATTTTCAATTCCATGATATTATTCCATTTTATTTGAGAATAGATCCTAACTATAGCATATTTTACTTGGTTTTTACTGATATTTATGAATTTTCCTGATTCTCATTTACCGCATTAGTCCTCTATGAGGAAATCGAATTTTCTATACGTTTACCTATACCCCCTATATGTATAATTTTTTCTATTATTGGCTGAATATTGTTCAAATATGAAAATTTTCGGTGTGATGTGAGCCTGTCTTTCATATAAGCATAAGTATCATACAGCCAAGTATTTGATTTTTGCATACTTTACGGTTGTTGTATAATAAAATGGAACGATTCAGAGCAGCGTTTCCTTAGATCCCCTTCTATGGATTTCAACGGAAGCAGGGATCGATTTTCATATAAATACCCAGTGAGAAATGCTTCTTGTTTTCTCATTTCTGATTCTCGGTTGCTTTACATAAAGGAGTACCATTCATGCATCAATATGTCACTTTCATCGGTGGATTTCCGATCCGTTTTTATGGGATCTTTTTTTCTCTGGGCATCATCTTCGGCTGCATCATGGCCTACTACCTTTTGAAGAAGGACGGCCGCGGCTGGCATGAACATGTCTTTGATCTCGGCATCACCATCGCCTTTGTCGGCATCATTGGCGGACGTCTCTGGGATGTCTTCTTCTTTGACTGGGACTACTACCATGATCATCTGCTTGAGATCCCCTACGTGTGGCAGGGCGGCATGGCCATCCAGGGAGGCGTCATCTTTGCCTGCGTGGCTGCCTATTTCTATCTCAGAAAGCACAAGATACCAGTCCTGCCCTTTGCGGATACCGTGACGCCCGCCATCATTTTCGGACAGGCCATCGGACGTATCGCAAACTTCATGAATGGTGATGCCTTCGGTCATCCGACGGGCGCTAATTTCGGGATTCTGTATCCTGATACCACACTTGCCTACCGCACCTACGGCGCACAGCCTCTCTGGCCTGCCGAGGTCTGGGAGTGTCAGGGCGATCTCATCATTCTGGGACTGCTCCTGTGGTATGCCTGCTTCAAGCATGCCCGCGGTACGACCTTCTGTCTCTACATCATGCTCTACTCACTGCTTCGCTTCTTTTTGGAATTCTTCCGCGGTGACTATGGCAGTCTGGCCTTCGGTCTCAAGAGCGCGCAGCTTACAAGTCTGACGTCCTTCACCTGCGCTCTTCTCGTCTTTATTTTCTTCTCTGTCAAATATCGTGCTGATACGAAAGTGGAAGAAAGCCCCGGAAATCCCACTTGAAGACGAAAAGGCTAAAAAGGCTTTCTACGCCTTTTTAGCCTTTTCGTTTCCAAGTCCTTGGCTCTCCTTTCTGCCCAGCATACCAAAAGTCGATGTGAAATAACGATCATCTCATTTTCGCGTTCCATCTGCCGCGGGGGACTTGCAGCTCTCATAGGAGTGACCGGGAAACCTTATCCCAGCTGTCTTTCATGCCATAGTCACCCTATCCGCCCCTTTCGGGCACCTTCCCCTAGAGGGGAAGGCTGCGATACGAGAATACCATCTTCTAAAAAAAGGCGGCGAAGCCGCCACGAGAGCCCTGAACCTTGAATCCTGAGCCAAATGAAAGCAAAGTAAAAAGGGGCAGTGAAGAAATGAGGATTCATTTCTTCACTGCCCCTTTTGGCATGCACTATTTCACGAAGCTGCTCTCTTACAGCAGACCGCCGTAATTTTCAAGCATCTGACGTACCTTTGCCTTTTCTGCTTCAGTCGGTTCGACCATCGGCAGACGGAAATGTCCGCCAGGCTGGCCGACCAGATTCGTAGCCGTTTTGACAGGAGTCGGGCTTGCCGTGAAGAACATGCCTTTGTTGATCTCATACATCTTGAGGTGCAGCTCTCTGGCTTTTTCAAGATCGCCTTTTTCGAAAGCATCCACCATAGCGAGCATGTCATCCCCGATGACATGTGCGGAAACGGAAATGATACCTACGCCGCCGGCAAGAAGAACAGGCAATGTGAATGCATCATCACCGCTGTAGATCATGAAGTCTTCCGGAAGAAGCGCTTTTTCCTTGGTGACCTGATCCCAGCTTCCGGTTGCATCTTTGATGCCGACGACATTCGGGCATTCATCCACGATTCTCTTGATGGTTTCCGGCTGGATAGACACGCCAGTTCTGCCCGGTACGTTGTAAAGAACGAGCGGCAGATCTACGCCTTTAGCGACAGCCGTGAAGTGCTGGTACATCCCTTCCTGGTTCGGTTTGACATAGAAAGGAACGATCATCAGCGCGCAGTCAATGCCCGTTTCCTTGGCTTTGTTGCCGAATGCAATGGTATCTGCAGTGCTGATGGTACCGATATTGCCCATGACAGGCACTTTCTTGCCTTTCGCACGTTTTCCGACAGCATCTACGATAAGGGTATACAGTTTCAGCTTTTCTTCTGCAGTCATGGTAGCACCTTCGCCGGTGGTCCCACCGACAAGGAGGCCCTCAGAGCCATGAGCGACAAGATGCTTTGCGAGTGCGACAGCACTTTCGTAGTCGACAGCACCGTCTTCTGTGAATGGAGTGATCATAGCCGTAATGACGCGGCCAAACTGAGCAGTTGCCATAGTTATATCTCCTTTGGATCTTTATCTTTGAACTAGGGATTAGTGGCTAGGGATTAGGGATTAGAAGTGACTGGTGACTAGTGACTTCAATGCCACTTTCGGGCATCGCCCCATATATATTCGCGGCGAAGCCGCCACCTTCATTCCTCATTCGAGCAAAGCTTTCATTCACAATCAAGGGACAGAACGTCCCCGGGGCTAACCCTGAACCCATCAACCATTTTTATAACATATCATGCGCTATCATATATTCTGCGATCTGCAGGGTATTGAGCGCTGCGCCTTTTCTGATCTGATCGCCGGACACCCAGAGGTTGATGCCATTCGGATTCACGAGATCCTTGCGGATACGACCGACAGCTACATCTGTTTTATCAGAGGTATCAAGAGGCATCGGATAGATCATATTCTTTACGTCATCGACCAGTTCAGCGCCCTCGAAGTCTTCGATCGCTTTCTTCACCTGTTCGACGGTGAGCGGCTCTTCGGTTTCTACATAGATAGACTCCGCATGGCTTCTTGCGACCGGCACACGAACAGCGGTCGGGGTGATGCCGATCTCCGCATCATGCATGATCTTATGAGTTTCATTCACCATCTTCATTTCTTCCTTGGTGTAGTCATTATCAAGGAAGATATCGATCTGCGGGATCAGATTGTATGCGATCTGGTAATGTTTCGGAAGGCTGGCCGACGGAAGGATCTTCGGTTCATAATTCTCGCCTTTAGCAAAAGCGGCAGCTTCTTCATAGAGCTCATCGATGCCTTCTTTGCCCGCACCGGATACCGCCTGATAGGTGCTGACGACGATGCGTTTGATGCGGGAAAGGTCATAAATCGGCTTCAGTGCCATCAGCATGATGATGGTGGAGCAGTTCGGATTGGCGATGATGCCTTTGTGCTTTGCAATATCCTCCGGGTTGATCTCCGGAATGACGAGCGGTACTTCCGGATCCATGCGGAAGGTGGAGGAGTTATCAATGACTACAGCGCCGCGTTTGGCTGCTTCCGGTGCCAGCGTCTTGCTGATGCTGCCGCCTGCAAAAAGAGCCACATCAATGTTTTCAAAAGATTCCGGCTTGGCTTCCTCTACCGTATATTCCTTGCCGCAGACCATGAGCTTCTTGCCTGCACTGCGTTTGGAGGCCAGAAGCTTCAGGGAAGCGAACTGGAAATTTCTTTCTTCAAACAGACGGATAAATTCCTGTCCGACGGCACCAGTAGCACCAAGGACGGCGACGCGCGGGAGTTTACTCATAGTCAAGCACCTCATTCCAAATAATTTTCAAGTCCATAAACAAAGCCTTTGACCGTCATGCACTTTTTGCAGGCAAGCATGACGCCAGGCATAAAGGATTTGCGATCCAGAGAATCATGACGCAGTGTCAGGATCTCCCCATAACCACCAAAGAGGACTTCCTGATGTGCCACATAGCCGGGGAGTCGGACAGAGTGAATGGTGATCCCTTCGTATTTGCCGCCGCGAACGCCAGGCAGGCTTTCCTTTGTTTCATCCGCTTCCGGTTCCATGGTGCGGGCAGCTGCCATTTTTTCGGCAGTCAGCTTCGCTGTACCGGAAGGAGCATCATATTTATGATTGTGATGGAGCTCGATGATTTCTGCATTCGGCATGTATTTGGAGATCTCCGCCGATACCTTCATCAGAAGGACAGCGCCCAGAGAGAAATTCGGCGCAACAAGTCCATTGGCGCCTGTCTTTTTGGCAATGCCAGCGAGTTCCTCTCTCTGCTTCGCCGTGAGACCGGTCGTTCCGATGACGATATTGACCCCATTTTCAAGGACATACTTTGCATTTTCATAAATGACCTTAGGACTGGTGAAATCAACGATCACATCCGGCTTGCCCTTGGCAAATGCTTCTTCCAGCGTCTTGTCAATGGTCATCCCATTGTGTCCGATACCGATCACTTCTCCCAGATCTTTGCCAGCTGCACCGATATCGACGCCGCCGCAAAGCTCCAGACCATCTTCTGCAAGGACTGAGCGGACGACCTCGCTGCCCATACGTCCTGCAGCCCCATTCACTAATACACGAATCATTCTGACTCCTCCTTTATCGCAAGTGAGGACACAGTCCCCCACCGCTTTTGAATAAACTTAAGTCAATGGTAGTATAAAAATGAAAATGCGTCAATAGGTGAATTTCGATAGTTGCATCATTTGATGAGATCTGAGTATCTTGGAAAGAAGGACCGTGGATCAGAGACCATGTGCAGCGGATTCGAAGGCTTCAAGGGTCTCCCAGGCCTTTGGGCAGCTTCGCTGCGCTCATCAAAAAAGAGCGCTCTGCTTCCTTGCCGCGTCTTTCCTATTGCGCTTCATAAACCCATAGCCACTGTTTCGCCCCTGATTTTTCAAAATAAAAAAGCCGTACTCTTTCGAGTACAGCTCTTTATGTTTAGATTATTCACCTACAGGATAAACACTGACCTGTCTCTTATCTCTGCCGAGACGTTCGAAAGCAACTCTGCCTTCTGCGACTGCAAAGAGCGTATCGTCCTTGCCAATCTTAACGTTCAGACCCGGATGGAGATGGGTGCCTCTCTGGCGAACGATGATGTTGCCAGGTTTAGCGATCTGACCTGCGTGCATTTTGGTTCCCAGGCGCTGCGCATTGGAGTCGCGGCCGTTCTTTGTGCTGGAAACACCTTTTTTATGAGCGAATAACTGAAGATCAAACAGTAACATGTAATTCACCCCTTTGCCGTTATAATTTTAAGTTTATCAGGATACTGCTCCTGAATGGCTTCCAAACCATGAACCATGGTTTCTATCAGAATCTGGCTCTTTTCATTCGCATGCGACTGAAGATCCACATTCATGAAGCCGGATCTCGAATCAAAAGTCCCATCCATCTGCAGGATATCCTGCAATCCGGCAGCAATCGTCAGTGTGATCGCTGACACCGCTGCACAGATGAGATCGTACTCATTATCTTCCCTCGCCCCATCGGCATGGCCGGTAATGGTAAATCCCTGATAGAGCCCTTCGACTAAATGTAGTCTTGCGGTAATCATTAGCCTTCGATCTTTTCGATCTGAACCTTGGTGAAAGGCTGACGATGACCTTGGCGACGACGGTAGTTGGACTTAGCTTTGTATTTGAAAATACGAATCTTAGCGCCTTTACCCTGTTCCAGAACCTTGCCAGTAACCTTTGCGCCTGCAACGGTTGGCTGACCGATCTTTACGCTGTCGCCGGATACGAGAAGAACTTCATCAAAAGCTACTTCTGCGCCTGCTTCAACGTCCAGTTTTTCAATGGTAATGACTTTGCCTTCTTCAACGCAGTACTGTTTACCACCGGTTTTGATAATTGCGTACATGTGTGCACCTCCTCTTTACTATACTCGCCGAATATGGCAGCTTACGAAAGCATTTACGGAGCCGTCTCCGTGCGGTTGCGTCATGGCACCTTGTACAATGACTTGATTATTTTAGCAGAAATAAAAATAGATGTCAAATATTTTTTTGACATCTTAGAAAAAAGGGAGGGGCAGCCCTTGGAGTGTGCTGCCCTTTGACTGTGGATGAAAGCTCTGCTCGAATAAGGAATGAGGAATGAAGGTGGCGGCTTCGCCGCGAAGTATATTTGGGGCGATGCCCCAAAGTGGTATTCAAGTCACCAGTCAGTTGAGACTCCTAATCCCTAGTCACTAATCCCTAGCTACTAATCATCCCCGCTTTCAAACTTAGTCTCTGGGACTAACCCCAAGCCCTTTTCTACACCGTCTCATAAATCTTCCTCACCAGCTTCTTGGTGATCGTCCCGAAGAAATCCTGATCGGCAAAGCGAATAAAGCGGATCGGCTTATTGGCTCCTTTGATGAAAAGCCGGTCTGTCGTCTTGAAAGGACAGGATTCGCTGCCATCGAGAGAAATACAGAGATTCTTCTCCCGCGGCGGAGCGGTGACTTCTACCGTATCACTGCATTTCAAGACGATGGCGAAGCGCTGCAGCGTATGCGCGCAGATAGGGATCACGATCATACGGTCATCGCCAGGCCCCATGACCGGACCGCCGCAGGAAAGAGCGTAACCGGTAGACCCGGTCGGCGAAGAAACGATGAGTCCGTCAGAAGCATATTCCTGGATCAGATGCCCGTTGACGGAAAGATTCAGCCGTGCCAGCTGCCCGATCTCGTTATGCCCGATGACGACATCATTCAGCACGCTGGTCAGCCATTCCTGACTGCCATCCTCATGCTTCAGGATAGAGTCCAAAAACAGGCGCGACTCTTCGGTATAATGCCGCGCAAGGATCTGGTCCAGACGCAGCGCAGCATCTTCGACGGTGATGCTGTTCAGAAATCCCAGCTCCCCCAAGTGGATCCCTGCCATCAGGATGGGATAGTCCCGAAACGTACGCGCCGCTCCCAGGAAGGAGCCGTCGCCACCGATGGAGAGCAGGCAGTCACAATTTCCCAGCTCATCGATGCTGCCATAAGAAGCCCCCTTGATACCGCCCGCTTCCAGTCCTTCTTTCATAGAAAGCGGCAGCAGTGCGCTCGACTTTCTTTCTTCTATCATCCCAAGAAGCTCAGGCAGAAAGGTAAAGAGCTTCTCTTTTCCCAAATTCGGAAAAATGGCAAATCGCAATGAAATCACCGCCTCGTCTATTATCGTTATAATGTATGGTTCTACACCTATTTTTTCAAAGTCTCATGTGCCTCTTCGACCACCTGACGGATCCGTTCTTCACTGATCGCTTCCTGCGGCTTTTCCCACTTCAGATAGGCTAGAAATTCAATATTCCCTGAGCCGCCTTTGATGGGCGAAAACGTCAGATCCCAGCAGTGGAAGCCTTCTGCTTCAAAAGCTGCGAGCGTATCGGAAACGACTTCTTCATGGATTTCCGGTTCCCGCACAATGCCGCCCTTCCCCACCTTGTCCTTGCCGGCTTCAAACTGCGGCTTGATCAGGATCGCCATCGCGCCATCTTCCTTCAGGATGGATTTCACCGCCGGAATGATCTTCAGGACGGATATGAAAGATACATCTGTCGAAACGAGATCGACCTTTTCTCCCAGCATCTCTTCTGTCACGACTTTGATGTTCGTCTTTTCCATATTGACGACCTGCGGATGAGAGCGGAGCTTCCAGTCGAGCTGATTGGTCCCGACGTCGATAGCAAAGACCTTCGCCGCACCATTCTGCAATGCACAGTCGGTGAAACCGCCGGTAGAGGCACCGATGTCCGCCATGACCTTTCCCTTCATATCGATGCCGAATGTCTTGATCGCTTTCTCCAGCTTGTAGCCGCCGCGCCCCACATACGGCATCACATGTCCTTTGATCCGCAGCTTTGCATCCACAGGGATCTTCGTCCCCGCTTTATCGACAGGCACATCATTGACAAGGATGATGCCTGCCATGATATGCCGTTTCGCATTCTCCCGGCTGTCGAAAAAACCCTGCTCTACGAGCATGACATCCAGCCGTTCTTTCTTGACCTTCTGATTTCCCATATATTTCCTCTACTTCGTGCGTACCAGCAGCATGTCCACCAGTTCTGTGAGAAGGCTTGTGTCCCGATCGACCCTTCCCAGTATCTCTTTGGCATGCCTTGCTTCTTCTTCTGCGAGTGCCTTTGTCCGCTCCTTGCCAAGAAGGCTTACGTAGGTGGACTTATGATCTGCCGCATCCTGATGCGGCATTTTCCCCATCTCATCCAGATGCCCGTTCACATCAAGAAGGTCATCCGTCATCTGGAAAAGCAGTCCCACATGGACAGCAAATGCATGCAGAAGGTTCTTTTCTTCTTCACTGCTCTCTGTCATTGCCAGTGCCATATCCACCGGTGCCGTCAAAAGGCAGCCTGTCTTGCAATGGTCCATGAGCTGTAATTCCGGAAGAGTCAGCGTCCGGCCTTCGCTCTCGATATCATGCGCCTGTCCGCCCACCATGCCTTCGGGGCCAGCAGCCTTGGCCAGGATGGAGATCAATTCACAGCGGAGAAGAGGCGCGATCTGCTGCTCGCCTGCCAAAAGCTCAAAGGCAAAGGTCAGAAGCCCATCCCCTGCCATGGTCGCCATGCCTGCCCCAAAGACCTTGTGATTCGTGGGACGGCCGCGGCGGTAGTCATCATTATCCATGGCCGGAAGGTCGTCATGGATGAGGGAATACGTATGCACGCATTCCAGCGCACAGGCAATATCCAGATACAGCCGCGAATCTTTTCCCCAAAGTTCCAGGATCAGAAGAAACAGAAAGGGACGGATACGCTTCCCCCCAGCCGAAAGGCTGTAGTTCATAGCATCAAACAATTTTTGATGAGCGCTCAGGTCAGAGACCAGCAGCGTCTCAAGTCTTTCGTTGATTTCCTTCTGTTTTGCGAGCAAAACATCTTTCAGCATGGGTGGCTCCTTTCTGGATCATTGAGTATGTGCTTTTTTAAATTCATAAATAGTATCAGCTTCCCGCAAATATTACGGACCGATGCCCGAAAGTGACCTTTCAGTCACCCGCAACGCCCAAGCGATCTTCCATATACGCGCCAAACGCATTGCCCGTCGCATTGTCACTGCTATAGCGTGGATCGGCAAAGAGCGGCGTGAGACCGATAGCTTGGCAAATCTCTTCGACCCTTGCCCGAAGATAGCGGTTTGCCATGACCCCGCCCACTGCGATGAAGGGACGGTCCTTTTCGAAAGGATAGCCGCTGAGTTCCTTTTCGAGAGCACGCCCTATGTGGATGAGGACTCCTTTGGCGATGTCTTCCTTCCGATAAGCGTCAGACGCTATATCACGCTGGACGCGTGTTTCGGGGCCGGAAAAGCTGAACGCCCCTTTCACGGACGAGCGGGGGATCCGATATGTATCATTTCCCTGTTCTGCCAGCGCCTCCAGCCATTTCCCGCAGGGGAATGGAAGTCCCAAAGCCACGCCCACGCGGTCAATGAACTGCCCTGCCGTAATGTCTTTGGACGTCAGGAGCTCATGGATCTCCATCCCCTCTTCCTGCCATTGACAGGAGAGCACATCCTGTGTGCCGCCGGACATATGCATCATATAAAACGGCTTCCCCCAAAGAGCTGTCGCCTCTCGGATCGCCGCCATCGCATGATTTTCCTGATGGCTGAATACATAAAGAGGGATGTGATGCGAAGAGGACAGCGCCTCAGCCATACCCCGACCAACAAGAAAGGCGGGCATGTATGAATCTGCCCGCCTCCGTGGAAATCCTGAAACGCCTATGCCCTTCAGATCCTGCAGCAAAGGAGAAAGCCTTCGAAGCAGGACGGGAAGATTCTTCACATGCTGGAAAACCATCTCTGACTGAGACAGTCCCCGCCGCCCCTCCTTCACTGAAAGGATGATCCGTTCTTCCCCCATCAGCCCCTTGGAAGAATCATAAACCGCTACCGATGTCGTATAGCAGCTGGTATCTATTCCAAGAAACCTCATGATTATTCACCTTGTAATGCCTTATCCAGAAGTCCATTGATGAATCGATAGGACCCTTCACCGCCATATGTCTTGGCAAGCTCTATCGCTTCATTGATAATGACCTTCTTATCCGGGCGGTCTTCCCCGGAATGATAAAACTCAGCGACAGCCAGACGGAGAATATTCTTATCCACCACATTGAGCTGCGTGAGCGACCAGTTCTTTTTCAAATATTCCTTGATCTTATCATCGACATCTTCATGAGCTGCCGCTTCGATCAAAGCATCTGCAAAAGCCTTGTCCTTCTCTTCCAAATGAAGCGTCTCTTCCTCGATCGGCTCTGACTCCGGATTGAGCTCTCTGGAGTACAGCACCTTGAGTGCATATTCTCTTGCGCTTGTTCTACTCATGTCAGCCTCTCTCTATGCTATGAAATTTCCTGTCTTACATACATGGTTTCCCATGGCACGCAGGCCAGGCGGATCCAGCAGATCCTGCCGGGGGCGGTTTCCCTAAAGAAACTTTGGCGGCAGGAGATCTGATGACACCCGTTCACTCTACCATTTCAGTAATCGTCACATCAATGCTTTCGATGTCCTCTCTTCTAAGCGAAGAGAATACATTCTTCACCACCATCTGGATATAGCGGGCAGTCTCCTGTACCTGACAGCCTTTATGCAGTGCGACAGAGATCGCCACCTTCACACGTCCATCCTTCAGATTTCGTATCCAAAGCCCGCGATGAGCCTTGAAGCCAAAGGCCTGACTGATCCCCTGCATCAGGTACTGAAAGCCATCCGCGGTGAAATGAGATACCTCAGGCATGGCAAGCAGAGCCTCTTCAATTTTCTGATATACGACTTCTTCCGATCGTTTCTTCTCTGCTTCTTCACCGGACATCTCTATTTCTCCTCACCGAAAACGATGCGTTCCACATTGACATTGACTGCATTCACTCTAAGGCCCGTAGAATCTCCGACGCTTTCCTTGACTGCTTCCTGCAGCTGTAAAGCGATAGCCGGCAGGCGTTCGCCATGCCAGGCTGCCACGTAGAGATCGATGACGATACCATTATCCCGAATGGAGACACGCACGCCTTCTGCTTCCGCATCACTGATGACAGCAGAGATCCCATGAGAAAACCGATCATCCATCCCATAGATCCCCTTCACATGGAGCGCTGCTTCTCGGGCAATGACTGCAATGACCTGGTCCGATACACGAACGGTTCCCAGGTCATTTTTTACTTCTGCAGTTTCCATATAGAAATTACTTTACGCGTTCGATGTAAGCGCCGGTACGGGTATCAATGCGGAGCATTTCACCTTCATTGATGAAGAGCGGTACAGAAACAACATAGCCGGTTTCCATCTTAGCCGGTTTGGAACCGCCGGTCGCTGTATCACCGCGGATGCCCGGTTCGGTCTCTACGACTTTCAGTTCTACAGAGTTCGGGATGTCGACGCCGATGATGGTGCCGTTGAAGAATACGACATTGCATTCCATTTCTTCCTTCAGGAAGTTGATCTTGTCGCCGAGCTGTTCTTTGTTCAGCATGATCTGTTCATAGGTCTCCGTATCCATGAAGCAGTAGGAACCATCAGCTTCATACAGGTACTGCATCGGTTTACGTTCTACAGTAGCCGGCTGCAGTTTGATGCCTGCATTGAATTTACGTTCTACGACAGAGCCGCTCTGCAGGTTTTTCAGCTTAGCACGTACAAAAGCTGCCCCTTTGCCTGGCTTTACGTGAAGGAATTCAATACACTGCCATACCTGTCCATCCAATTCTACGGTAATGCCCGGGCGTAAATCGTTACTAGAAATCATTTAGTTTTTCCTCCTGCTACACTCTTAAAAATTTCTTTGGGAATTTAGTCAAGATGGAGATTCCATCCTTTTCTATTACAACCGTATCTTCGATACGGACTCCACCAACACCTGGGATATAAACCCCTGGCTCCACAGTTTCTGTCATACCTGCGCAAAGGACGGTATGATCTCTTGGCGACAGCGTGGGTGTTTCATGGATCTCCAGTCCTACACTGTGTCCCAGCGCATGACCGAACCACTTATCCAGATCCTTCTCTTTCAGATATTTTCGGGACTCCTGATCCACATCTGCTGCTGCAAGGCCAGCCCTCAGTATCTTTTCGATATGCTCATTGCATCCCAGCACCGCATCATAGATGTAGCGCTGCCGTTCTGAGATCTCCCCGACAGCCACCGTCCTCGTGATATCCGAGTGGTAGCCATGGTAGATCGCGCCGAAATCAAAGGTGACGAGATCGCCTTCTTCGATCACCTTATCTGTCGCTGTCCCGTGAGGATAGGCAGACCGCCAGCCGGATGCCACGATCGTATCGAAAGATTTCCCTTCCGATCCGGCCTCCAGCATCGCACACTCCAGGATCGTCCGAAGCTCTGCCTCTGTCACACCCGCCTTGATATAAGGCACGGTCTTCTCAAAGCCCAGATCGGAAATCCGGCATGCTTCTTCGATGAGGCGGATCTCTTCCGCGCTTTTGATCTGGCGCAGCGTATCAGGCACTACGAAGACGAAATCCGTTTCCGGCAGTACCTCATCGAAAGAAAGATACATCTTATACGTCATGCCCGCTTCGATCCCGAAACGAGTGACGTGATGCTTTGCTGAAAGCTCTCCCACCGTCTTCGCCAGTTTCCCAGCATAGTCGATGATGGTAAAGCCCTTCGCTTCTTCCTTCGCCTGTTCTGTATAACGGCTGTCTGTCAATAAATAGCAGTCATCGGCCGTTAAAAAGAGATAGCTGTCAGATCCGGTAAAGCCAGAGATGTATCGGCAGTTTTCATCCTTCTCTATGAAAGCTGCATCTACACCGCTCTCTTTCAGAAAATCTGAAATCATTGCTCTTTCTATCAACATATATCACCGCTTTCTATCATCTAAATATATTACCGTATTTACCCTCTTTTGTCCATGAAAAAATTAAGAAGGTCGCAGATCCCGGCCAATCGGGCAGGGTGCTCTCTAAAATGCAGGACCCGTTGCACTCTCGTGCCCTTTCGAACCTGTGCCGCAGCAAAATGAAAAGCCGCCCGATAGGTACCGGGCGGTGATGAGATCGTTGTTTGATCCTGCTCTTGCACGTTCATGCAGCAAGCGGATAGGAAGACAGCGATCCACGTAGTGAGTATACCGACGAAGTGTTTCATGAACATGCTTACGGCGTCAGACTCCTCGATGGGATCAGCATTCCCCTAGTTCCCATTTCTGAGCTGATTCAGCTTATCCTGCACAGACTTTGGAAGCGCGCGGCCGATCTCGCTTCGAAGATTTTGATTGTTATGATGAGAAATGAAAGTGGTCTGCACTTTCTTGTCTTCATTCACTGCACGGATGAGATCATCGACAGCCACACGATACGCCCCATTCCCAAGGACCTGGCTCTGTTCCGGTCCATCCGAAGTGACGACGTAGATCGAGCGGTACTCCTCCCTGCGATCATAGGACTCTTTTTCGATATAGCTGTCAGCCGTCATGCGGCTCGGTGTGAAAACAATGGTGAAATTTTTCCCCATCTTTTCGATCCTGGCCTTATTCGAGCTGCCCTGTCCATCGAAGACGACGATCATCTCCAGATTGTTGTGCGCCCCGTAGTCTTCCAGAAGATCGATCAGCTTCTTGCGGCTTGACTCGAGGTCCTCCCGGTCAAAGACCTTCGGAAGCCAGAAGATCACGTTGTAGCCATCGACCAAGTATAAATCTTTCATAATACGGCTCCTTGCTATTCAGTAACGGATGACCAAAGATCGGATGAAGCGGGTGACGTGCGGCTCGGCCCCTCTCACGCCGGAGATCTGTCACTCACTTCTCTGCTTCGCCGCCTCATAAATAAGGAGCGCAGCTGCCACCGAGACATTGAGAGAAGAGACCTTCCCTTTCATCGGTATACGGACACAGAAGTCACAGAGTTTTCTGGTGAGAGGCGAGACGCCCTTCCCTTCCGCGCCCATGACGATGACCAAAGGCCCCTTGAGATCGGCATCATAATAGAGGCTTTCCCCATCCATATCCGCGCCCACGACCCAGAAGCCTTTTTCTTTCAGCCCCTCCAGCGTTTGACGGATGTTTCCCGTCTGGCACACCGGAAGATAGGCAAAGGCTCCGGCCGCTGTCTTCATGGCCGCCGCCGTGACGGGCGGGCTCTTGTGCTTCGGAAGGAGGACAGCCGCCGCTCCCGCGCACTCTGCCGTGCGGACAATGGCGCCCAGATTTCTCACATCCTCCAATCCGTCCAGCAGGATGAGGATGGGATCTTTTCCCTCCCAGTCCGAAAGCACTTTGTCAAGTTCTGCATATTCATACGGTTTGAGGAGAGCGGCTGCTCCCTGATGCACGACACCGCCAGCCATGGCATCCAGCTTATCTTCTGCGATCTCAATCACAGGAAGTCCTTTGCTTATAGCTTCTTCTGCGATCCGGGCGAGCCTTTCATCTTTCCGGCCTTCCTTGATGAAGACACTGCGCACCCGATCAGCCCGCAGGAATTCAGTGACGCTGTTTCTGCCGAAGGTCATGAGCGAGTCATCCTTCACGGGACGAACCCCATCACTGCTTCTCCGCTTCGGCGGTCTTTTCTCCCTGTGCCTGGCAGAAGGAAACCGGCCTTCCGCCGGTTTTTCCCCCCTCTGTTTTCTATTGCTTTGCTTTTTAGTCTGCATGTTGGAATTCTCCTGCCACATACTTCAAGCTTTTTTGGAGGATGAACCGCAGGCGTTCCTCCTCTCCCGCAAGCTTCAGATAGCCAAGAAGAGCTTCAAAAGCAGTGGCTTCACGGTACTCTTCGACAGTCGCACTCTTCGGTACCGTACTCGATGTATTTCTTCCTCGCTTGCATACCTTGAGCTCTCTGTCATTCAAAACTTCGCGAATCTCAAAAAGGATACGGCTCTGCCAGCGTGCCGATACAATTTCCGAAGTCAGTGTCGAAAGGATCTGCACCTGGTAGATACCGGTATGAATGAGTGTATCCCGGATGAAGAGGGACCAGACGACATCTCCCATATAGGCGAGCGTCAGTGCATCCATAGAGAAAGCATCCTGCTCCGTGAGGGGCGCAGCCTGCTTTCCCATCTTTTGCACCATCTGTTTTTTCAGAAATAAAACTCTCTTAAACTCCACGTTTCTTCCACCTTGCTCCTGTCGGGGTATCTTCGATCACGATACCGATGTCCCCCAGCTTATCACGAATCTCATCAGCCAGCTGATACTGCTTTGCCTTGCGGGCAGACTGGCGGACCGCAAGGATCACATCCATAAGGTCGTTGTAGTCCTTATCATCATAGGCCTCCTGCTTCTTCCATTCCTTTTCAAGAATGCCGAGGATGTCTAAAATGGTCTTGAAGGTCTTGCCTGCCTTTTCAAAAGCCGCCTTGTCGAATGCGATACCGCCATGGACTTCATTGTAGTATACATTGATCGCTTTGGCGATCTCAAACATAGCACCTGTGGCAAGGCCGGTATTAAAGTCGTCGTCCATCGCTTCATGGAAGACTGCCATCGCATGATCAGAAGCATCGACAAGTGCTTTGGAGGCTTCCGTGACTGCACTCCCCTCAGCAGAAGAGAGCTCTTTCACGCGAGCAATGACGTCTTTCAGTTTTTCCATATTCTTTTCTGCTTCTTCCAGACGGTCATCAGAGAAGTCGAGCGGGCTTCTGTAATGGGTGGAAAGCAGGAAATAGCGGAGCGCATCGCCGGAGTATTTTTCCAGCACGTCTTTGACAAGGAAGAAATTATTCAGCGATTTGCTCATCTTTTCTGAATTGATGGTGATGAATCCATTATGCAGCCAGTAGTCTACGAAGTGGCAGCCGGTGCAGCCTTCGGACTGTGCGATTTCATTTTCATGATGCGGGAAGATCAGATCGCTGCCGCCGCCATGGAAGTCGAGTGTATTGCCCAGATAGTGGGTGGACATGGCCGAGCATTCGATGTGCCAGCCCGGGCGTCCCTTGCCCCACGGGCTTTCCCAGAATGGTTCGCCGGGCTTTGCCGCTTTCCAAAGTGCAAAGTCTCCCGGATTTTTCTTTTCATCATTGACTTCGATGCGGGCGCCGGCCAGCATATCTTCGATCTTGCGTCCGGAAAGTTTGCCGTAGTCTTTGAATGTAGAAATGTCATAGTAAACATCGCCGCCAAGGACATAGGCATGCCCCTTCTCGATCAGTGTCTTCACCATATCGATGATGTCCTTCATATGATCGGACACTCTCGGATACATATCGGCACGGCGGACATGGAGCTTATCCATGACTTCAAAGTACGCATCAATGTAACGATCGGAGATCGTTTTCCAGTCGCTGCCTTCCGCATTGGCTTTATTGATGATCTTATCATCAACGTCCGTGAAATTCTGTACAAAGGTCACTTTATAACCGATGAATTCCAAATAGCGGCGGATGATATCCCAAGTAACAGCCGGACGGGCATTGCCGATATGCGGATGGTTGTAGGGAGTGACGCCGCAGACGTAGATCTTCGCTTCTCCTTCTTTGATCGGATGGAATACTTCTTTTTCTTTTGTCAGTGTGTTATATACTTTGATCTCTTCCATAAAAGCCTCCTGGTTTAATTATATATGGTATTTTTTGAATCGCTGCATAACATGAGGAAGCCGGTCATGCCATCTTCTGATTTTCACGTATAGAAATCATGGCTTCCTCCTATGGCGCCTGAAACAGCTCGATGTTTTTGGCAAACAAAAACCACCGCCTCACAGAGACGGTGGCCCGCTATTCCACTCTGTCGGCCGAAGCCGCGCAAAATGTTTTTATCGCAAACACATCACGGAAAAGGATACTTGCAAAACACCGATCGATTGCAGGAACAGTATTCCCCTGCTTTCCCCTTTTCAGCTCCCAAATGCATTTCCTTACGAATCACCTGGATAGTTTCACCGGTCCTATCCTCTCTGAAAAGCTTTTCGAAAGTACTTCTTCTGTTCATCGCCTGCATATGATATTGACAAATGAAGCATCTACAGCTGACCTGGCTTTTGACCCCACACTCGCCTGCTGGAGCTTTAGCTACCCGGCGCTCGCCTCTCACAACTCACTCTCTCGGTTTTCCCGGCAGGACTTACTTCTAAACCGCACCATGCTCAGCAGCCCTTTTGACTGCGTTACGTGGATCGTTTTGGCTGCGACTGCCATCGACTTTCAGCCACAGACCTGTGATGCTTATTGATTATTATAGATGGAATAGGGATGTTCTGTCAAGGGGATTTCGTGACTAGTAACTAGTGACTGGTAGCTAGGGATTAGGCGTTAATTCTCAAAGTAAGTGCCGGATTAGCAGTAAAAGTAGCACTTACATGTAG
>OCPX01000085.1_pt1 | contig 98125 bp, 83 predicted proteins | sample 1538771 | NCBI WGS metagenome assembly OCPX01 (sample SAMN04571725, study PRJEB22368) | human gut metagenome | biome: human gut; material: stool | host: Homo sapiens | place: Luxembourg | collected 2012-11-01 | reverse complement strand
GGCTTCCCGGAAATTCCAGTCCTTTCAGTGAAGTACATCCCTCAAATGCACTTCCACATATATTCTTCACATTGTTAAATTTTACAGTATTTAATGCCGCACACTGTTTAAACGCATTATTTCCAATACTCTCCAAACTATCCGGAAATTTTATGCTTTCAATATTTTCATTTTGAAAAGCTCCATCTGCTATCTTCTGAACAACAAATCCATCAATAGAACCAGGAATTTCAAGATTTTTTTCCGTTCCTATGTACCCCGTAATAGAAATATAACTTCCATTTAATTCTTCATAAGTAAATTGCTCTGACGCATAAGCTATCGGTGCATCATTTATACCGCTTTCTAATAATTCTTCTTCATTATCTTCGTCTGTCCAATTATTTTCCTGTGTATTAATCTCACCTTCATTCTCTATTTCTTCTACACTATCATCCGTCAGATTCTCTTCCAGTTCAAGATCTCCTCCTTGTTCTTCAACCTTCCGATTTTCTGACGCTTCCTCAAAAATTTCTTCACCGCTATCCGTGATAGCATCTGATGCATATACGGACATACTTTGGGCACACATTGCCACAGTTAGCACAACCGCCATTGTCTTCTTTATTATTTTCCTCTTCATTCACGATTCCTCCTTACATCCTCTGTTAATACAACCAAAATTATACATTTCTACATTGACACAGGGTAATCTCTATACACATAAAATTATAACATATATATCATAAGCACACAGCACAAACCTTTCCACATTAATCGAATTAACAGATCACCCAAAGTAGCTACATAAAATATGGTTTATCCACACATGTATATTTTTTTCATAGATTTCCACACATCGTTAATAGTTATCTCGAAATAATGCTATTTTAAAAGACTATTAATTTAATTTTCTAAATTCTTTTATATATATGTCTTAATTATCTCCTCTACGAAAAATATTTCACGATATTTAGAATTTAAAAATGTCAATAGTTTTACAGATTTTTTTCATTCGTTTTGCAGATTTATCATTTTACACAAAACATATGTTTAAATTTATTTATGTAAATCAGCTCATCCACATGGTTATCCTTGTGGATAATGTGGATAAATTTGTGCATAACTTGATTATTGGCGGATTTGCGGATTTTTGTCATGTGGAAAACTTTTTGGAAAGTTTTTCACTTATCCACCTTGGTTCGACAGGTTTTGTGCATATTGCCAGAACGACCTTTTCAGGGCTGATATTGCCCGTATCCGCACGCACCTGTCTAATGTTGCCAATCCTCTCCGATTTTATATCAAGCCTTTCTTTTTGCAGCTTTTTATGGTGTTTCTCATGCGTGCGGTCTTGACATCAGCACTGTTTTTTGTTAATGTGAAAACACTAAAACAACGTGTGGATTTTTCAGTTTTGAACTTTTTTCGCCACACAATCTGTCCGATTCGAGAAGACAGATTGTGTGGCTTTTATTATGCACAAAAAACACGCTCTGTTTTCCGCACCTGATATTCTTACGATTCTGATATAAAGGAGGATTTTTCATGAACAACACATTTATGAAGGAAAAGCCTGTCGGCCCGCTGCTGGCATCCATGGCGCTGCCTATGGTCTTTTCCATGCTTGTAAACTCACTATACAACATTGTGGACAGCTTCTTCGTGGCACAGATCAGCGAGCAGGCCATGACCGCCCTGTCCCTTGTCTATCCGGTCCAGAACATGATCAACGCCGTTGCCATTGGCTTCGGGATCGGAATCAACGCCAGAGTTTCCTATCACCTTGGCGCAGGGGACAAAAAAATGGCAGACACTGCCGCAACCCACGGATTTTTTCTGTCTGTGATCCACGGGATCCTGATGACTGTGATCAGCATCGCTGTTATGCCCGTATTCCTTCAGATGTACACCCAGGATGAAACCGTGATCCGGACGGGGCTGGAGTATTCTACCATCGTTTTCCTGTTTTCCACAGTAATTGCCATCAGCCTTTTCTTCGAAAAACTTTTCCAGGCTGTAGGACGGATGAAAGTATCTATGCTCGCCCTGCTGGTGGGATGTATCAGCAACATCATCCTGGACCCGTTCCTAATCTGGGGAATCGGCTTTTTCCCGAAGCTGGGTATCCGGGGCGCAGCTCTGGCTACTGGCATCGGCCAGGTGCTCACCATTGCGGTCTATATGGTCTTTTATATCCTGAAGCCTATTCCTGTACGTGTAACGCCCAAAGCCCTGAAAACAAGCAAAGAAACGGATCTGAGCCTGTATGCCATCGGTGTTCCCGCGATCCTAAACCTGGCACTGCCATCGTTTCTGATCTCTTTTCTGAACTCCGTGCTGGCCGCTTACTCGGACAGCTATGTGGTGATCCTTGGCATTTATTACAAACTGCAGACCTTCCTGTATCTCCCGGCCAACGGAATCATCCAGGGAATGCGCCCGCTGATCGGCTACAACTTCGGTGCCCGTGAGATGAAGCGTGTGAAAAAAATCTTCCGGCTCACCCTGGAGTCCAGCTGTGTGATCATGCTCTTTGGAACCGTTATCTGCCTCCTGGCATCCGGACAGCTTATGGGACTTTTCACAACTACCCCGGAAACCATTGCCGCTGGCTCCAGAGCACTGAAGATCATCAGCGCCGGCTTTCTTGTTTCTGCTGTATCCGTTACCACTTCCGGTGCCATGGAAGGCCTTGGAAAAGGCACGCAGTCCCTTGTAATTTCCCTTTTCCGCTATGTGGTCGTTATCATGCCCACCGCATATCTTCTGTCCCATTTTATGGGTCCTGATGGCGTGTGGAACGCATTCTGGATCACAGAGGTGTTTACAGCCATCGTTTCTGTCATGATTTATCACAAAACGTTGAAAAAAGCCTGAGAATGCAAATGTCCGGCCCACCGGCCTGTTTGCAGCCACCTGCAGGTTTACGTCCCGAAAGCACAAAAAGCTTCGATCCACTCTCTGAGCACATCGCTCATCGATGAGAGTTAGATCGAAGCTTTCTTTATTAACCAAACCGGGAAAATCCCATGAGTGATCGCTGATATCCTCTTGACTCAAACGGATATCCGTGATCTGCGTTCATTTAATTCGCGGAAATTTCCTCTGTATCTCTTACAGAAGTCCCTTCTCACGGATCAGCTTTAAAGCGCCTTCATCGGCCACTACCGTCACATCCGGGTGAAGCTGCAGGATAGATGCCGGCACGTTGGGCGTGATCGGTCCGTAGAGAGATTTGTAAAGAGCATCTGCCTTTGCCTCTCCGGTAGCGACCAGAAGGATTTTCTTTGCAGTCATGATGTTTTTGATACCCATGGTATATGCCTGCTTCGGCACATCATCCATAGTCTCAAAGAATCTTGCATTTGCCTTGATGGTGCTCTCCGTAAGGTCTACGCAGTGAGTCTCCTTCTCAAATGCTGCACCCGGCTCGTTGAAGCCGATGTGGCCATTTCCGCCGATTCCAAGCAGCTGCATATCGATACCACCCACGCTGCGGATGATCTCATTGTAATCCGCACAGGCTTTCTCACTGTCCTCTTCCAGTCCGTTTGGCACATAGGTTCTTGCCTTATCGATATTTACATGGTCAAACAGATTTGTGTTCATAAAATAACGATAGCTCTGATCGTTATCTCCGGAAAGTCCTTTGTATTCATCAAGATTTACGGATGTGATCTGCGAAAAGTCCAGATCTCCTTTTTTGTACCACTCGATCAGCTGCTTGTACATTCCCACCGGTGTGGAGCCTGTAGCAAGCCCGAGAACAGCATTTGGCTTCATGATGATCTGTGCAGACATGATGTTTGCTGCTTTTCTGCTTACGTCATAGTAATCTTTTCCTGTATAAATGATCATAATCTTTTCCCTTCTCCTTATGGTAAAAAAGAACAACCGGATAACTAAGATTCACATATCTCCTGCTTTTCCTGTTGTTCTTTTTTATTATTGATTCGTTTTTTTACTCAGCCATCTCTACTTCGAGAACATAGTCTACCGGGTCAGGAAGTACCGGGTCAGGTCCCAGATCAACGAATGCGATATCCGGGTAATCGCTGTGCATCCATGCATTGGAGATCGGCACCTCATGTCCGTCATCCAGCGCACGCACCTTCACGATCTTATCCTTATCAAATCCCAGAAGCGGAAGTGGTCCCAGTGTATTCTCATAAATATGCACATAGTATTTGTTTCCGTTTCTGGTGATACGTCCGTAATCCGGCTTCGGAATGTTTTCAGCCGGTACACAGCCGTAGATACTGTCATGATTCTTATCCATCCAGCGACCGATCTCAGCTAGGATCGCAGAAGATTCCTTCGGGAATTTACCTTTGGCATCCGGTCCTACGTTCAGGATCATATTTCCACCCTTGGAAACGCACTCTACCAGCTTCTTGATCAGCATGGAAGCCGGTTTGTAATAATGGTCGTTTGCACAGTATCCCCAGTTGTTGTTCATGGTGAAGCATGCTTCCCAGACCATCGGGTTGCCTTCCTTATCGCAGATTCCTTCCGGCGGGATAATCTGCTCAGGGCTTACGAAATCGCCATGGTACGGTGTCGGATCACACTCATACAGGGATCCTCTTCCCTCTCCGCTGGCTTCCAGACGGTTATCGATGATAACCTGCGGCTGTAAGCTGCGCACCATGTTGATCAGCTTGGTTGCGCCCCATTTTTCCCCTCTCATATCGTCGTAGGAGAAATCAAACCAGATGATATCGATCTGTCCGTAGTTTGTACAGATCTCTTCTACCTGATTATACAGATATTCTGTATAACGTGAGAAATCACGGTTCTCATTTCCGCACTCTTTGTGGTTTCTCATCGGATGGATACGATCTCCGTAATGCGGATAATCCGGATGATGCCAGTCAAGCAGTGTGAAATAGATTCCAACCTTAAGGCCTTCCTCACGAAGTGCCTCTACATACTCCTTGATCAGGTCTCTTCCTGCCGGTGTGTTTGTTACCTTGTAATCTGTGTATTTACTGTCAAATAAGCAGAAGCCGTCGTGATGTTTTGCTGTCAGGACTACATATTTCATACCTGCAGCCTTGGCCTCTTTTGCCCACTGCTTCGGGTTGTAGTCTCTTGCATCAAATTCTTTCATAAACGGAAGATATTCTTCCTCAGGTATTTCCTCTACGCTTCGTACCCACTCGCCTCTTGCAGGGATAGAATATAATCCCCAGTGGATAAACATTCCAAAACGGGCATCCTGGTACCACTCCATACGTTTTTCATATTCTTTTCTGTCAAACTGATACATGATTTTTTCCTCCTGTTTAGATTAAAAGCATCAGCCTTTGATAGCTCCGGAAAGCATACCTTTTTCAATCTGTTTATGGAACACGATGTAAATGATAAGCATCGGAATTACGGACATTACTACATATGCAAACTGACTTCCGATCTCCTGTGTATGTGCAGAAGAGAAGTTCAGCATCGCACGTGAAACTGTGAAATATTTGGTATCTGTCATCAGGATCATGGAGAATACAAGTTCACTGTATCCATAGATGAATACGAAGATCGCCTCTGTTGCGATGATCGGCTTGCAAACAGGGAAAAGGATCTTCCACAGCAGCTGCCAGTTGTTACATCCATCAATGATCGCCGCCTCATCCAGGTTCCTGGAGATTCCATCCATGAATCCTGTATAAAGGAATATCGCCTGGGACATACCAAACGCAACATAGATCAGGATCAGGAAGAACAGGTTGTTCTTTGCATTTAATGCTGTTGCAATGTTGTTGATCGGGATCAGTGTACAGTGAACCGGAACCATTACTCCGATCATGAAGAATACATATACCCATTTCAGGAATTTGTAATCTTTTCTTGATAAGATGTATGCTGCCATCATTCCGACTACAGTATTAAATACAGTTGTCAGAGTCGCTACAACCAGGGAGTTCTTGATGGTATTCAATGCATCCGCTGTTTTGTTTGCGCTGATATAGTTCTGGAACATAATCTTCTTAGGGAAGCTTAACAGGTTCAGGTAAATCTCTGAGTTTGTTTTGAAGGAAGCCATTACGGTCACTACTACCGGAAACAGTGTAACAACTGTCCACAGGATCGCGATAATGTACAGCGCTATCTTTCCTCCATGCATTTTCTGTTTATTAGCTGTTTTTTCCATATCGTCTCTTCTCCTTCCGCCTACATTGCAAGATCTTTATCTTCACGGAACAAATGATTGGTCACAAGACTCAGCACAACACCCAGCACTAACAGAATAACGCCGTATGCACTGCTTCGTCCGAACAGCTTATAGGAGAATCCCTGTGTATAAAGCATGATTGAAGGTGTGGAGCTGATATCGTTCGGGCCTCCTCTTGTCATTGCCCAGATGATATCGAATACTTTCAGACATCCTGTAATACACAAAATAGAGAATACCTTGAAGGAGTTTTTCATCAGAGGAAGGATGATATAGCGGATCCTCTGCCATCCTGTAGCACCATCCAGCGCTGCAGCCTCATTTAACTCATCAGGGATCGCCACCAGACCAGCTGCAAAGATCAGCATGTTATATCCGGCATACATCCATTCGTTTACCAGAACAACGATCCAGACGTTTACAGTCTTTATCGTCAGCACATCAGGGATCGTACCATGAAGGCCGAAAATATTTTCAATGGTATTAAAGATACCAAAGTTCGGATTTAACATAAATGTCCACATCAGGGCTACTGCTGTTGTTCCTAACATATTCGGAAGGAAGTAGCAGGTTCTGAAGAATCCGGTTCCCTTGATCTTTGCAGTTACCAGCATTGCGAGACCAAATGAAAGCGGCATCAGGATAACGAAACCACCGATCATAAAGTACACACTGTTGAGCATTGCATTCCAGAACAGCTTATCTGAAAAAATCTTCTGATAGTTCTCAAGTCCTACCCATTGCTTTGCCGCACCAAACATACCGTTCCATTTACGGAATGATAAGCCTACGGTATCAAAAACAGGGTAGATGACAAAAATAACAGTTATTAAAATTGCCGGAAGAAGGAACGCTAAAGAAAGCGTAAGATCTTTTTTATCCAGCTTCTGTTTTACCTTTGGTACAGATTTACCTGCCATATGTATACCTCCGTAATAAACAAGGGGAAGCAGATGATGCTTCCCCCTGTTTCTCTTATCCACACATCATGCGTTCAGTCAAAATTCTCTTTATTCGTAAGCAGACATTTTGTCAACGATATCGTCTCCAACTTCCTGTGCACTTGCGCCTGTCGCTAATGCCTGAAGAGAATTACGGATTGTATCCATAGCTGCTGTGTTGCTGTCATATGTAGGAATCTCAAGTTTAGACTCTGTATTCTCAGCCATGATCGCATTTACATCGTCAAGCAGATAGTTACCTGTATCAATCGTAACCTTCTCAGCATATGTTGTCGGGCTGGATTTGCACATTTCGTTGATGGAATCTACACTTGTAAGGTATTTGATGAATTTAACAGTTGCTGCGATTTCCTCATCGCTCTTGTTTAATGTAGTGATGTAGTATGTATCAGAACCGCCGCCCATCTCTACAGTCTTGTTTGCTTCGTCGATATAAGGAATTCTTGTAACACCGATCTTCTGAGCATCGAAGAGAGTTGTATCGGAGTCATTCTGGAAGTTACCGCAGTTCCATGTTCCGTCAACTGTGAATGCAGCTTTTCCTGCCTCGAACATATTTCTCTCTGTGTTGAAGTCTGTGCTGAGGATTCCGTCTCCCCAGTATCCTGCATCAATCATATCTTTCATCTTCTGATAGATTGCAACCATCTTCTCGCCGTTGTAAGCCTCTTTGTCGCTTGCAAGATCATCTGCGATGCTTGTTCCGTAAGCTTTCAGAGCAAGAGCACTCATCAGATGCTCGAAGTGATAGTTATCTTTGTCAGAGTAGTTGAATGGCTGGATTCCTGCATCTTTTAATTTTGCGCAGGCATCAACAAGATCATCCCAGGACTCCGGAACATCTACGCCAACCTGATCAAGGTAATCTTTGTTGTAGTAGAGACAGAGCTGATAAGCGGACCACGGAATACCATAGGTTCCTTCAATGCCGTCAAACTGTGTTGTCTCCCATGCAAAATCCTGAACTCCCTCTTTCCATTCCGGATACTGTTCAAAGTATGGTGTCAGATCCAGTATATATCCTGCATCTACATACTCTCTTGTACGGCTTCCGCCATACTGAAGGAATGCGTTCGGTACATTACCGGAAGCGAAATCTGTTGTAAGCTTCTCTTCGTAATCAGACTCTGTAGAAATACTCTCATCTGTTACATGGATCTTTCCTTCGTTCTCTTTGTTGAACTCATCAAGTGCTTTGTAATACCATTTAGCCTGTCCGTCTGTATCAGATCCGTTGTTAAATCTGAATGCTACACGAAGCTCAACGTTTTCAAAATCCATATTGTCTACATCGTAGTTTGTGTCACCTTTTGCAAATACGGCGCTTCCTGTTACGCCTACTGTTGACATTGCTGTTACACCGGCGAGACACAGTGTTGCAACTTTTTTCATTCGTTTCTTCATGAATAAATCCTCCCTTAATATGATTTTTTATTATATAGTTTTCCCCTTGATGTTCATAAATTGATCAATCGATGATCGCCTCAAAGATCGGCTCTTCTTCCTCAAGCTCCAGGCATACACAGTAGTTCTTTGCCCCCTGAAGTTTCTCCGGAAGCTCTACCTCTATCATCGAGTTTCCTTCGCAGCACTTTAATGCACGGCACGGAAGCTTTTCTCCTGTGCTTACCACATATGCACCCTTTAACTGATTACCGATGTTCAGCAGTTCAACTCGATATCTCGGTGCAAGGACGTGTACGTAAAGCTTATGTGGTCTCTTTGTAAATTCAATGCTCGGGATCTCATACGGATAGATACCAACATTCTTGGTTCCGTAAATTGCTTCCGCATTCTCAGTCACGTATTTACCAACCTCATTCATAACCTCGACACAAGCTTCCGGAACAGTTCCGTCTGCCATTGGTCCTACGTTCAGCAGGTAATTTCCGCCTCTGCCGACGATCTTGAGAAGAAGGTTCAGGATATCATCCGGATTCTTCCAGTTTGTATCGTATTTATTATAACCCCATGTATCATTTACAGTTGCCGGTACTTCCCAGTCACCGTCGTATGGAAGACGTGGGATAAAGTTATCACCGGTGGTCATGTAATCGCCCTTCTGGTGTCCGATACGTCCGCTGATGATGCAGTCAGGCTTAATACCCTTAACCCAGTCTCTTAATTCCTGAGCTTCGTCTGCGGTCATTCCCATCGGAGTATCAAACCAGATCAGGGAAATATTATCGTAATTCTCAAGAAGCTCTTTTAACTGCGGCTTGCATTTCTCATCGAAGTATGTACGGAATTCCGGCTTCCATTCGTTCTTGTCTTCGTAATCCTTCTTATAGGCATTGTCATCATCCCAGTCCTGAGCCTGTGAATAATAGATACCCATTGTCATGTCATATTTCTTACAAGCATCGGAAAGCTCTCTTAAGATATCTCTTCCTGCAGCCTTCACTACATTAAAATCACTGACCTTGGAATCGTACATTGCGAATCCCTCGTGATGCTTGGAAGTAAGAACGATATATTTAACACCCCACTGTTCTTTCGCTCTTTTCACAAACATGTCCGCGTCAAATTTGTCCGGATGGAACTCATCTTTCAGCTTTCTGTAATCTTCCTTGTCAATGTTGAGATTGTTCTCGATCCACTCTGCGATACGGTCTGTCTTGGTGACCTCGCCGGTCTTCGGATCTTTCCACTCTCCTGCAAGGATGGAATAAAGTCCCCAATGGATGAATAATCCGTATTTGGCATCTTTATACCACTGCTGCTTTGTGTCTGCCATAACCTTCTCCTTGTTTCGTATAGCTGATTTTCTTGTTACGTAAAACGTTTCGTTTTTTGTTAAGACTATCTTACCGCATCCGAAGCAGCTTTTCAAGTAAAATCATAGGGCAAAAATCATTTTTCCTATTTTTTACAATTATTCTGTCTTGTTTTTGTGTACTTTTTCGTATCAGGTTTTGTTAAACGTTTCATTTTTACCAATTTTCTGTACAATACGCTCGTTTTTTCTGATACTTTATGTGTAAAAAATGCCATGTGTATTGAGGCATTTTCTTTTTCATGATATAATATGAAAATACTATATTATCTGTAAATGCATCAGAACCGGAGGCTTTACATGAACGTTACGATCAATGATATCGCCCGTGCGACAGGCCTGTCCACCGCAACGATCTCCAAATATATAAACCACAAAAAAATACGGGAAGAAAATCGTATCCTTATAGAAAAGGCAATTCAGGAGCTTGGATATACCCCAAACCGGAATGCCCAGCTTCTTCGTGCCAAAAACACACATACCATCGGTATCCTGATCTCAGATCTTGGTAATTATTTCTGGGGCGAGCTTGTCAATTCCATTATCAAGCATTTCACGGATCATGGCTATACAGTTATTGTCTGTTCTTTCTTTTTTGAACATCAGAAGGAGATCGATACGATACAGGATATTATCTCCCAGCACTTTGACGGAGTTATCATGCTCCCATCCTGCTGGCATGATGATCTGTACCAGCTTTTGCAAAATGCCGGCATACCGGTTGTAATGCTCGATCAGATTCCTGCTTCCATGAGACATTTTCCTGTAGACTGTGTTATTTCTGATAATTACAAAGGCGGTGCACTGCTGGCAGAGCACCTTTTGGAAAAAGGCCACACAAAGGTCTGGATCATGGAACAGTATCTGGACGCCTACACCATCGAGCAGCGGATTCAGGGCTTTGTGGATGTATACCAGAAAAATGGCATTGACCTTCTGAAACAGCAGGATTCTTTTCCCCCTGTTTCTTTTGGTTCCACTGCAGAAACCATCACCCAGAGCAACCTGCATTTCCAGAAGCTTATTGATTCTTCCGATCCCCCTACTGCTGTTTTTTTTGACTGCTATCTCTCCGCAATGGGTGGTTTAAGCGCTGCCAGCCAGGCACGGATTTCCGTTCCTCAGGATATTTCCTTTGTGTGCTTTGATGATGATCCGCTTTTCAAGACCATGAGTGCGACTATGACCTGTGTCTCACAGGATCTGACAAGCATGGGGAAACATGCTGTGGAATTACTTTTAAAAAGAATCCATGGAGACTATACGGATTTTCCAAAAATAGACATGCTGGATATTGTATTCCACCCGCGGCGCTCTGTAAAAGACCTGTCCGGGCACAACAGTACAGCATCCGGAAAGGATTGATTTATGAGTGCAACCATCAAGGACATTGCCAAAGAAACCGGTCTGGCACTGGCCACCATTTCAAAATATATCAACGGCGGAACTGTACGGCCGCAAAACAAAAAGCAGATCGACGAAGCGATCCGGAAACTGAATTACGTTCCACGAAACACGGCCCGGGGACTTCGTTCCTCCAAGACATACCGTATCGGTCTGATATCCGCTCCTCCCAATAATCCGCATAATGCTTTTCTTCTGAGCAAAATAGAAAACACCATGCGTGCTCACGGTTATTCTCTCACATTTATGAGCGGCGACAAATATAAGGATCATGTCAATAAATTTATCCCCCATATGCTCCACTCAGGGATCGACGGTCTTATCATTTCTTCTTTCTGTCTGAGCAAGGACATCTGTTCTGCCGTGGAACATACCAAGATCCCTGTTGTGGAGCTGGAAGAGCATAGTCATTTCCACCGTACAGACTGTGTACAGACCAGCTGTACCTCCGGAGCCTATGAGATCGTGGAGCATCTGATAAAAATGGGGCATCAGAAGATCGCCCTTGTCACCGGTCCTCCTGCATCCTATACCGCATGCGAACGAAAAAAAGGATATCTCCGGGCACTGGAAGACTACAATATTCCGGTTAACCCCGATTATATCATCGCTGGAAATTACGCAAACGACCTTGGATATCAGGCAATACAGAAATTATGGAATCTTCCGGAACGTCCGACTGCCGTATTTTCTGCGAACTATACACTATGCCTCGGTATTTATGAAGCGATCTACAGCCTTGGCATCCGTATCCCGGAAGACCTGTCTGTTGTCTCCTTTGATGATTTTGAACTGTCCATGCTGCTTTCTCCTCAGCTGACCGCTGTCCGTCAGCCGCTGGCAGATCTGGCAGAGCAGGCCTGTGATCTGCTGCTTCGCAGAATGAATGGAGACTACTGCGATTTTCCAAGGACGATCCGCCTGAAGCCGGAATGCATTTACCGGGATTCTGTGCGTAATCTCTATTCTGATGGTAAGTAATGCAAAACAACTTTTATTACGGCAATTTCAGGAAGCACAACAGGCATTTTCATTCCGATCTGCCCGCATATTCTGAGCATCTGAACCACTGCAATAATTTCACAGCTTTTACAAAGGGCACAGACCGTCACCGACACAGTCGATGATACGGCCTGTGTTCCTTCTGTATATATCCGTTATATCTGTCACAGCAGTCTCAGCAGCATATCTCCGGTTCCCACATTGTATCCGCTGGTTGCATAGATCCCATTCAGGCTTCCGTTTGTCACAATGATCAGCGGAAGCTTATCCGGATCTACGTACATTCTTCTTCCCAGTGTATTGATGATCTCTGAAAAATCATCATATAAGATCTGAACATTTCCAAGCTTGCCCAGTGCTCTTGAAAGGGTAGGGGTCTCCAGCGCTTTTTTGCTTTTTACTACAAAAATGATCCTCTTCGCATATCGGGAAAAAGCTTCTTCCTGCTCCATCATCTCATTTAAGATATGCTCCGTCGGTTCTTTCTCCTCTTCCAGAAACGCCAGGATATGCTTCCCATCTGCCGTCAGTTCTGACGCCTTCACGGTGCTTCCATCTTCTTTTCTGAGAGTAAATTCCGGTATGGAAATATTCTCCAGCATGTCTTCCAGGTTTGCATTTCGAAATGCCAGCTCCACCCTCTTCATTTCTCCGATCTGAACCTCAAAATAATACTCCGCTGCAAATATATTTCCATTTGGCAATCTGTTTGAGGTAAGGATCCTGTAATTTCCCGCTTCCAGCGGCAGCTTCATCACCTGATCTCTGAAATTTTCGGCTTCCAGCTTCCGTGTGATATATTTTCCGGCTTCCAGTTTTGCGATGCTCCAGTTCTGGAAATATTTCCACTGTGTATCCGCACTTGCCTTCAGAAGGATCGATGCCTTTTTCTCCGTTTCCGCAGATACTGAGATAAATTTTCCGTTTTTCATATACTCCATGGAACGATCATGAGGGTTCAGGCGTGCCGGAATCCCCAGTGTTCTCGCCATTGCCACAAAAAGGATCTTCTTTGACAGAATGCTTCCTGTTCCCGTTTTCAGACATCCGGACGGCGTGGTGATCACACTGCTGCGTTCTTTCTCCGGGCTGGAAACGATCTTATCCTCAATCCACTTCCAGATCTTCGCCGGCTCCTTTTGCAGCATATTTTTTTCTTCTTCCGACAGTTGCTCAAGAATCGTTTTTCTGTATTTCTGCAAAACTTCATCGTCAACTCTCGGGTTCAGTACATATGGTACAAAAATATCTGCATCCATGTTTTTTTCATACGGTAATGCAGATTTCAGGTGTTCCTCCAGAACCTGGCTGATACAGTCTGTTCTGTCTTTCTCTGTGAGGACTTCAAGGAGTTTTTTTCTCATTGAAGAATCTCCAGTTTCTTTTTCCAGGAATTTCCGACACTCCGGATTGCTCAGGTTTCTTACCTTCTGTTCCCTGTAAGCGTTTGCCTCTGCCAGACGTTTGCTGCCCCTTTCCTTCTGCTCCGGTGTTGGCATATCTTTATTTACAGGTGCATCATGAGGTGCGATCATATCGATCTCCGTCCACTCCTCATAAAAAATACCCTTTTCCTTTCCTACGGGCATCAGACAGATCTCACAAAAATCCTCTGTTTTTGTATCCATGCTGTTTTCTGCATGCAGCCATTCTCCATCTGCATACATCCTTGCAGAAATATGGATACTTCCAAGCCCTGTTGTCAGGCTGACTTTTCCCAGACTGTCGGTTTTCAGTTCTGCGATCGGGGCATATTCCGAATAATTCAGCACCTCAAAAGAAACTTCTGCACCTTCTGCCGGTTTTCCATGTGAATCCTTTACGGACACAGTGATCTCTTTTGTCAGTGCATATCGTTTCAGCTCGTTGAGCATAGTCACCATACCATCTTTGCCGATCACTTCTCCCTCCGGGATCATGGTATCAAAAACTCTTGAATGGACCATCATGGCCCTTGAGGAAGCGTTGGTAAACCATCCCTTATTCAGGATCTCCTCCGGCTCACAGGCTCCCAGAAAATACCAGCTTCCATCACACCAGATTTCCACCCAGGCATGATTGTCATCACAATGAGACCACTTTGGTGCATATACCTGACGGGCAGGTACACCAACACTTCTCAGTGCATTAACGGTAAATACAGATTCCTCTCCGCATCTTCCGTTTCCTCTGCGGTATACGGCAAGTGCAGACAGGGTACGATCATCTGTACAATGATAGGTAGCCTCCTGTGCACACCAATAGTTCACCTCCAGGGCAGCTTCCCGGAAGCTCATTCCCTCAGTTCTCTCTCCGATCTCCCTGCGGAAAAATGTACGGCAGGGTGCGATCTCCTCCTCATTTACTCTGTGAAACAGCACATAATTCAAAAAGATTTCCTCCGGCAGCTCTGCCACCCCGGAGTTTTCCTTCCATAAATATACGCCATTCTCCGCATAATCCAGAAATACTTCAAACGCGTAATTTCCAATATCACTATACGGCATGAACGCATATAAATATTTGCACGCCAGAGCCACTTCGTCTGTGCATTCCGCAAGCTTTTTATCAATCTCAGCAAAAGCCTGCGGTAACCCCATCACCTGCTCCCGATATTTTTTTTCAATCCGATCACGGTTTTCTTTCAGAAAAATCTTCCCCTCAGCCATTATAATTCCTCCAGAACTTTCTTTGCAGCACGAACATTTTCAATATCTGTACGCCATATCTCATATTCACTGAATGTCGGAAGTCCCATATTGACACCTTCCTTGCGAAACTGCATCGCACTGTCCGTTACAACCTTGCCGCTCATATGATAAGCCTTGATCCCGGTAAGGGGATAAAGCTGGCGGATCACTTCCGCACCGACGCCACTCCCCGCCTGGATGGTGATACGTCCCTGACTCCTGGTTTCCAGTTCCTTCAAAAGCTCCGCACCCTGAAGGCAGGTATTCTTCTGTCCGGAGGTAAGGATCGTATCGATTCCCAGCGAGATTGCCTGTTCCATAGCCTCGATCGGATCTGCGCACACATCAAAAGCCCTGTGCAGCGTAACAGACATATCTCCCGCCGCATCCATCAGTTCTTTCATCTGTTCCATATTCAAGGTGCCATCCGGTTTCAGGATACCTACCACGACACCCTCCGCTCCCATTTTGCGGAAATCCTTTACTGCATTCCTTATCATGGAAAATTCCGCATCTGTATAACAGAAATCTCCAAACCGCGGACGGATCAGCGCATGGATCCTGATATCTGAACGCTTCCTTATTTCCTCAAAAAGCCATGGACCGGGAGTTGTCCCCCCGATGATCAGATTGCTGCAAAGCTCCAATCTGTCCGCACCACCCTCGGCTGCTACCATGGCGGATTCCACAGAATCCACACAGGTTTCCAGAATATAGTCTTTCATGTAAAAATCCCCCTTTGTTACTGTCTACTCAGAGTAATTTCACTCCGGTATTCCTCAGTATGTTCACAATGGTATCATCCGGAAATTCATCGGTAATGATCCCACTGATATCATCAAAATGTGTATATTTATAAGATTCGTTAAAATAAAACTTCTCTCTCTCCATAACCACATATTTATGTCTGCTGCTCTGCACTGCCGCCTTCTTGGTCAATCCATCCTCCACTCCGGATGTGGTAACTGCAAGATCTGTCATATCCACGCCACAGCTTCCCAAAAATGCCCGGTCAAAGCTGTACTGCTTGATCACCTCAATAGCCGCCGCTCCCATAAATCCATTCACCGAACGGTACATAGTTCCCCCTGTACCTATGGCCGTGATAGACGGATTCGCAGCAAGGATCTGCAGGATATCGATCATATTGCTGACAACCACAACATGCATGCCCGACGAAGCGATAAGCCTTGCCAGCTCTATATTTGTAGTGGAAACATCCAGAAAGATCGTTTCGTTATTTTTGATCAGCTTGAAGGCTTTCGCAGCAATCACTTTCTTCTTATCAAGATTGTACATACGCCTGTCTACTACGTTTCTCTCCAGAGGATACTCCTGTGACAGGATTGCTCCGCCGTAAGTCCTCTTTAATCTGCCTGCATTTTCAAGGATCTTGAGATCCTTGCGGATACAGTCCTCCGTAACCTGAAACATCTCGCTTAATTCTTTGACCCTGACTTTTCCTTTTTCGCGGAGACATTTCTCTATTGCATTCTGTCGTTCTTCTGTAAACATGTTCCTATCTCCTCTTCCCTGATTTTTCTATAAATAATCATCTATAAAAGTTCCAGAAATCAATGCTCCGCAAAACAATATCCGGCGCATTGATCTCTGGAAAGTCTGTAATTTCAGTATAACAGTTCGGTATCTTACTGTCAATTATTTAGTATTATTTTTTATTGTTTTATCGTATTTTGACCAAATCAAGTAAGTTCCATGATTCAATTGCGAACATCCACTTGCCCCTGTTCCGGAAATCCCTTACAAAGCTGCAAATATCCCCCTGACTCAAAGCCACATGTTCTCTTGCGAAATTATAAAGGTCAATAAACATTGAAAATATTGAATAACTTATGGGGACTTGCCTGTACTCTTCCCGAAACAGACAAGTCCCCACAGTTCCATAACAAATATCCAGTTATGAGCAGATAAAATCAGCTTTTTACTATCTGCACATATATTCATCCAGCTCTCCGATAAATTTCTCCGGCATCTTTCTCTCAAACGGGAAAACCTCCGTATTCCCAAGCGCATCCGCAATACATCCCAGAAGGATCGCACTTCTCTCCAGCGACCAGGCAGACAGCAGATCAATCGTATCATAACGGGTATGCATGCCAAAACCATCCCGGTTCAGAGTCATGGCCGGAATTCCCTTCCATGCAAAAGAATTGGAATCACTTCCCCAGATCTGATTCTTCACAGACGCTCCGATCCCTGCTCCGTCAGCGATCTCAAGAAGCTTATCACAAACAGAAGCCTCTCCCGTCACTCCCAGAACATTTCCTCCGATCAGCTGCCCGGCCAGATCTACATTCATATTAAAACGATGCGCTCCAAGCTCACTCTCATGAACTCTGATATAATCCCGGCTGCCCAGCAAGCCCTTCTCCTCAGCACCAAACCACACAAATTCCATAGTCCTGCGCGGTCTATACTGCTGAAAATATCTGCAAAGCTCCATGATGATCGCTGCCCCAGCCATATTATCATAGGCCCCCGGTCCCTCCGGCACCGAATCATAATGCGCCGTAATCGTCAAGATCTCATCTTTCTTATCCGTACCTTCGATCCTCGCCACTACATTACGGGATCTACACGCCGTCACATCCTGTTCCACAACCAGGCACACCTCAGACGCACCCTCCGTCACCAGCTCCACTGCATCCTTATAATGAAGATTCGCCCCCGGAATCCTGCCACTATATTTTTCCTGCATCTCGTGAATATCCTCTGCAGACTCCGACAATCCTTCTATCACTTCTGCTGCATCCCCTGGAAAGATCATCGGCAGGCTGCGCTGACAGGGAACCCTGTCCACTCCTTCATCCAGCGGAGAACCCTCCACACTGATAAAACCAACCGCTCCGGCGCTCACCAGTCTCTGATACACATCACCACTCACCCGGCCATTCACCATAACGATCTTACCCTTCGCCCGTGAAAGACTGACAGCATCTCCATTCTCCACATACAAAAAATCCGCTTTCAGACCTTCTGCCCCAGTGTTTCCACATCTTCCATACCCGGTCACCACATACTCCTTCTGATAAGGCTCCACAACCTTAAGCACCGCTCTGTTGATCCGAAAACCCCAAAAATCAAACTCCTCCATCCGATTCTTCACTCCGAAGCTGTCCAAAGTATCCCGGATCATCTTCGCCGCCTTCACTTCCCCCGCAGTACCCGCTTCTCTGACAAAATCAAACCCCGTCAAAAACTCCATCTGCCGCCTGCCACTGATTTCCTTCGTATTCATACCCCCACAACCTTTCTAAATTTTTTCCAAGTCCGCATCCACTGCTTATCGCTTTTCGCAACCCGCAGGAGACTTACTTGATTCGGTTAAATTATACACTATTTTTCTGCAAAAAAACTGCCTGCAGCTATTTTTCAGCCTACCCGGCCAAAAAATCTCCGCAGACAGTTTATATTTCATATCAATAAATCATTTATATCCATATCCTAAGCCACAAACGAACCAACCGCAGCCGGAGCACGGTAATCATAGTCGGAAACCTTGATCCCTGTAGCCGCTGTACTGGCGTGAACGATCTTGCCATCACCAATATAAAGAGCCACATGATCAATACCACCCTCACCATAAAAAACCAGATCACCAGCCTCAATATCCGCAACACTCTTCTTCTCAGAAGCCGAACACTGAGCTGCAGCAACACGAGGAAGCTCATACCCAAACTCCGCAAACACAGACATCACAAACCCCGAACAATCCGCCCCGTTAGTCAGACTCGTACCACCATAAACATAAGGATTCCCCACAAACTGCAGCGCAAAATCCACAATCCCCTGCCGCATCTCCAGACGCGCCTCCTCAGCAGCCTTCCGCTCCTCTTTCGCCTTACGCGCAGCCTCAGCAGCCGCTTCAGCCTCAAGCCTCTCCTGTGCGATCACCTCAGCCTCAGCCTTCGCCTCCTGATACCCCTGAACCTCAGAAACCGTCTTATCCGCCAGAGCACTGGCAAAAGCAGAAATAGAATCCGCTCCATCCGAAAAACCATCCTCAATGGAAAGCACCTCCACATCTCCATCAGACACAGCACTGACACCATCCACATCCGCAAAAACAACAGAAGGAACCACACCCACAAGAACAGCACTCAGAACAACAGCAGCAAATTTCTTATAAAACATAAACAATAAAACTCCTCTCAGAAAACCACGCAGCAGCACCCACCCATTCAGGCAGACATTCACAATCCACTTCGCCACGCTCCTCATTCGCCATTTTGTTACATTTTTATTAAATTTGTTACGCAAGTGTGTATCCTACCATAAAAACCCCCACCTGTCAAACCCCTTTCACAAAACCTTCACACACCAATCAGCCATCTAGCGCAGCGACGATGGCTTCCACAAGAAACTCAGCCCTTCCTCCCAGCCATCCAGCGCAGCGACGATGGCTCAGCCCTCACCTTCAGACCACAGGAAACTCAGCCTTTCCTCCCAGCCATCCAGCGCAGCGCTGATGGCTCATCCAACTCCCGGGAATCCACTCAATCCTCCAGCCCTCATCAATCCCCACTTCCGCCAGTCGCCCCACACCCCCACCACTACCTCCCGCCCGGAACCGAACAGCCGGGGAGACGCCATCCACCACAAAAAAGAGCGCCCCGCAGCCCATCCAGCCCGCAAAGAACGCTCTCCTAATTTCCATCAGCTTACAATCATACACAATCACCTACGATCAGCATACAATCCCATACGATCGCATCAAATATAACTCATAAACCCCTTCCCAACAACCTCACTACTCTTAGTAACCATCAAAAACGCCTGCGGATCCACCTCATCAATAAACCTCTGCAGCAACACCGCCTGCCTAACATCAACAACCGTCAAAATAATCTTCTTATCCTTATGCGAATAAACACCCTCCCCATGATAAACCGTAGCACTCCGATCCAGCCCATTCATAATAAACTCACAGATCTCATCCGGCTTACTGGAAATGATCGTAAAATACTTATTCAGCTTCATCCTCTCAATAGACTTATCGATCAGCAACGTCTTAGCCATAAGCCCCAGCACAGAACAAAGCCCCGTAGTAAGATCAAACACCATAAACGAAACAACAACGATCACACAATCCACTGCAAACAATGCACCCGAAATATTCATCGTAGAATACTTCTTAATGATCATCGCCACAATATCCGTGCCACCACCCGAAGCATTCTCAAAAAACAGCAGCGCCGCAGCCAGCGCCGGCAAAATGATCGCAAAGCAAAGCTCCAGCATAATATTCCCCGTCAGCGCCCTGTCCATAGGAAAAACCTTCTCAAACACATTCAGAAGCAAAGAAGAAACAACCGTAACATAAGCCGTCTTCACTCCAAAATCCCGGCCAAGAACAATAAACCCGATCACCAGCAAAATCAGATTGATCACCAGGTTGATCTGCGCAGACGTCATCGGAATAAAATGCGAAAACACAACCGCCATACCCGAAACACCACCAAAGGAAAAATTATTCGGAAACTTAAATACATAAATCCCCACATCCATCAGAACAACAGCAAATGTGATAATGATATACTCCATCACACGCTTTGGTATCAGATTTTTCATTAAAAAATATCCTCCTGATCTCCTCAAATAATTTTCACCGGTAACTACCAGTCAAAACCAGCAATCCCCGCATCCTCTTCGTTTATCATACCTTATATCACCAAAAATGCAAATAAAAAAGACAGAGAAAAATACATTTCCCTGTCCCTTATATCAACGATCACGATCAACCACAGCTTACAGCCCGAAAAACCTCTCCAGAAATTCCGCCACACCATCATGGTCATTATCTCCGGTCACCTCATTCGCTGCATCCTTTACATACTGTTTGGAATTGCCCATAGCAACACCGATACCTGCACCCTCCAGCATTTCCAGATCATTCTCATTATCTCCGAAAGCGATCACATGCATCCGGTCAATACCAAGCTTTGTGCGAAGCATGGCAAGACCCACACCCTTGTCCACGCCTGCTGCATTAAACTCCGCATTACCGCTGATGGAAGTAGTCACTGCCACATCATCCAGATCCTTCCATTTCTCACGAAGCGCCCTGCTGGTCTCCATATCATCAAAATAAATATTGATCTTCTCTGCCTGATCCAGAATATCTTCCTGATGATAAAAATCCTTAACATATACATGTCTGCTGAGGAAATAATCTACAAAAGTTTTTTCCAGCAGAGCTTTATCCGCTACAGATGCCACATAATCTCTGGCATCCGCATCAGAATAGGCGATTCCGTTTGCATAAGCCTCTGCGATCCAGCCTTTTGCGCCACTGTTTTCCACATCCTTCAGGATTTTACTTACCATTCCTTTTGGCATGGTTTTTCGCCAGATCATCTCATTTTTATCGTAATCCCAGACAACACAGCCGTTTTCCACGATTCCCCATTTCACACCCCGGAGCACAGAAAACTCCCGGGGGATCAGCTCTCTGGTCCTTCCGGTTGCAGGCACCACATAATGTCCGTCATCGATCAGACGCTGCAGAACATTTCTGTTCCTTTCAGAAATCTTATTCTCACTGTTCAGAAGAGTTCCGTCCATATCCACTGCAATGATATATTTTTCCATAAATTCCTCCTGTTTGTCTTCTCCTCACAGGCAAAAAGCGTATCTGCACTGCACCTGGATATCCTTTGGCAGTACAGATACGCACAAATACTCATACCTGCTCTCTGTAAAGCGGAGACTTTTCTTCCACTTTACTACTACATATACAACAGCTCAGGAATTACCGGATCCTCATCATAAACGCCTCGTACGGTCTTAAGTCTGCTTTGATTCCTGTTCTGTCCTTATAGTTTGCAATCTTAATATCCTCTTTATCGGACACATATTTCGCAAGACCTTCTGTACTTACCGTATCCTCAGAAAGGTTTGCCACCACGATCCACTGCTCTTTGTCGGAAGTTCTTAAATATGCAAAGATCTTCTCGTCTTCCGGAAGAAGGAGCTGATAGTCACCTTCTGTGAGAAGCTCTTCCTCATGACGAAGACAGATCAGATCCTTATAATAATAAAACACGGAATCATTTTTTTCCAGAGCTTTTTTTACATTGATCTCCTGGTAACGGTCAGAAAGGCGGAACCATGGCTTGCCGGTTGTAAATCCTGCATTTTCGCTGTCATCCCACTGCATCGGAACCCTGGCATTGTCACGACTCTTGTTCCATACTGCCTTGCGGAAATCATCCTCAGAGATAGTTTTGTTCTTAACGACAAGATCCTGATATGCATTACGAACCTCGATATCCTCGTACTCCTCCAGCGGGAACTGCACGTTTGTCATACCGATCTCCTCTCCCTGATATACATAAGGAGTTCCCTGCATACCATGGAGAACGGTAGCATAAGCCTTTGCACATTCCTCGCGGTAAGTAGTGTCATTTCCCCATCTGGAGATCACACGTGGCTGGTCATGATTTTCAAAATACAGAGCATTCCAGCCCTTGTTATAAAGCTTGTTCTGCCACTCACTCATAACACGTTTCAGATCACGGAGATCAAAAGGCTTCAATTCCCACTTGCGGTTTACAGAGCCCGGAATACGGTCGATGTTCATATGCTCAAATGTGAAGATCATATTCAGCTCCTCACGCTCCGGATCTGTAAACAGTCTTGCAACCTCCGGTGTGGAGCCCGGCGCCTCACCTACCGTCATACAGTCATATTTTGAAAGCACCTCCCGGTTCATCTCATGGATAAACTCATGAAGTCTTGGTCCGTTGCTGTGATATTTTCCTGTATAATACTTGCGGCCATCCGTTTTCGGGTAATCCGGGAAGGACTGATCCTTGGAGATAGATGCGATCACATCCATGCGCCATCCGTCAGCACCTTTGTCCATCCAGAATTTCATCAGATCATAGATTTCCTTACGGACGGTTTCATTTTCCCAATTGAGATCCGGCTGTTTTCTGCTGTAAAAATGAAGGTAATACTGGCCGCGCTCTTCATCATATTCCCAGGCACTTCCACAGAAGCTGGAGCCCCAGTTGTTTGGCTCACTGCCGTCTGCTTTCGGATCCTTCCAGATATAATAATCACTGTATTTGCTGTCTTTTGATTTCCGACTTTCCACAAACCATGCATGCTCATCGGAAGTATGGTTGACAACAAGATCCAGAATGATCTTGATACCATGCTCATGAGCTTTTCCGATCAGCTCATCCATGTCCTCGTTACTTCCGAAGCCCGCGTAGATCTTCCGGTAATCACTGATATCGTAACCGTTGTCGTCCTGTGGGGAGTCAAAAACAGGGCTGAGCCAGATCACATCGATCCCAAGATTCTGAAGGTAAGGGAGCTTTTCAATAATACCCTTGAGATCGCCGAAGCCGTCCCCGTTGGAGTCCTTAAAGCTTCTTGGATAAATCTGATATACAACGGAATTCTTCCACCAATCTTTCATTTCTTATGTCTCCTTTATTTTGCATTGAGCAGATATTTATAATCCGTATTTGCCGCTTATTTATATCCGGTCAGGTGTTCTTCAACTGCCCTTTTTGCGGTCAGTTATTTCGATATAACTTTTTTTAGGCTTTTTTATAGGCGGACCCTATACGGCCCGCCTTTTCATAATTCTGATCTTTATTCCTTATCCTTAAGGCTTATGCAATTCCAAGAAGAGAGAGAAGGATGCTCAGGATGATAACACCGATGATCAGAACTGTGATGCTGACATTTTTCTTTTTCAGCAGATAGTAACACAGAAGAGTCAGTCCAAGGGGAACAATGCCGATAAAGATCTGGTCCAACATGTTCTGTAGATTCAGAACAGATTCACCCTTCATGGTGAGTTCATAAGTGGAGTTAAAGGTTACCATGCTGGCAGTCATACCGCCGACCATGATCAGACCTACAATGCTGGCAGCCTTTGTCAGGATGTTCATAAGACCGCTTGCATAAACCTTCTGGATGTATTCGGAACCAAGCTTGTAGCCCAGGAATGTTCCGTAATATTTCACAAGAATAGACGGAATGTTGAAAAGAAGCAGGAACACGATCGGTGCCAGAACGTTTCCGGATGCACCAAGTCCTACTGCGATTCCGGCTGCGATTACACGGAGAACGCCCCAGAAAATGGAATCACCGATACCGGCCAGAGGTCCCATCAGGGAAGATTTCACCGCATTGATGGAGCTTGCATCAAAATCCTTCTGCTCGCTGTTTTTCTTCTCCATGGATGCCACAAGACCCATGATGAATGTAGATAAGGTGATGGTTGTATTGAAGTAAGACATACTTCTTGTGAGGGCAGCTTTTTTGCCTTCCTCATCGTTTTTGTAAAATTTATTGATAAAAGGCATCAGGGAATAGCAGAAGCCGGAAGCTCCCTGTTTTGCCGGGCTTACTGCCGCATACAGAGTAAAGGAACGCCAGAACGCTTTTCTCAGCATTTTTCTTTCATCTGCAGGAATGGATTTCGTTAAATTACTCATGAGAAAAATTCCTCCTCTTCTTCGTCAAGATATTCGTCAGCGCTACCGGCCGGTGAAACTGCTACTCTCTGTGCTGCAAGCTGATTCAGCTTGTAATCGTTCATACCAATGGAAATGGCAATGATCACACCGATCACGGCAAGGGCGATCAGCGGAAGGTTTAAGTATGCTGCAAGGACAAATCCCAGGAAGTAGAACATGCAGATCTTGTTGTCCCAGAGCATTTTCATCAGCATCGCCATACCTACTGCCGGAAGAAGTCCACCGCAGACGGTCAGGCCGTTCATAACAACATCCGGGATCGCATCCAGAAGTGCGCTGACTGCGTCAGATCCGAACAGGATTCCGAAGAATGCGAACAGGGAATACAAAAACCAGTTTACAGCCCAGAGTCCGTAATGAAGGGCGATAATCTGTTTCTCCTTGCCCTCTGCTGCCAGACGGTCGAAAGTTTTTGCAAACATACCTACAATAAAGATGTAGAGAACGGTCTTGATCTGAAGACCAAGGATACCAATTGGAAGTGCCAGTGTCAGGGCTACCTCAGAACCTTTGCCCAGCATGATGGCAAAAGCAGTTCCTACGGCTGTGGCGATTCCGGGTTCTGCCGCGGAAGCACCTCCGATGTTTACAACTCCCATAAATACGGCTTCCAGTGAAGCTCCGATGATCACTCCTGTATGAAGATCTCCAAGAAACAGACCTACCAGCGGTCCGATGACGATCGGACGGTTCAGCATGGTAAATCCGATCAGCTCTGCACCGCCGACACAAATAAATACGGCAAGTGCTACAAGAAATGCGTTTAACATTTTTTCTTTCCTCCCTTTTTTGTGCTACGTTTTATTTATTCAGTGGATGTCAGTCAAGCTTGTCCAGTACATCCTTCACAAGCTTCTGCTCATCATTGGGTACCTGCTGCATACAGGCCTTCGGATCAAGAGCCACCAGCTCTTTCAGTGCCTGCTGTTCTGCTTTTGTCAGCATGATAGTCGGGGTCAGGACAAGCTTCTCGGAAACATCGATTCCATCAAAACGTCCCGTATTTCCTACATTGAGGAATCCGATCTCACCAACACTTTGTCTTATCTTCAGAGCATCCTTTACCGTTCTTGTCAGAACCAGAATACGCATCCTGGATGCCTTCGGATTGTTTAAGATACGAATGGCTTCATCCACCGGTTTGATCAGCGATTTGATTCCGCCCGGTACGGCCATTTTCAATGCCATCTTCTGGGTGTTATCGTTAGCTGCCTCGTCGTTAGCTACCACGATTCCCTGTACAGCCAGCTGTTTGGTCCAGGTCATGGCAACCTGTCCGTGGATCAGACGGTCATCTACACGAAGTGCGGTGATCTTTGCTGTGGAATTGTCATAGGACTGGGGAGCCAGAGCTTTTTTCGGTACGGATTTTTTTGCATACGATGCAGCACCTTCTGAAATCTGCGCAGTATTTTCGATACCCTGTGCAGTATCTTCTTCAGCATTTTTTTCAGATGTGGATTTCTTTCCACCGCCAAGGTCTACCATCTGAAGCTCTTCTCTGGCATCATCGATGAACTCCTGGATCTCCTCCTCTGTCACATCGTCATCTGCCATCATGACCTGCATCAGGACCGGAAGGTTGGTTCCTGTGATCAGTGTGACATTTTCTTTCTGGCTGTATCTCAGAAGCTTCTGATTTACGCTTCCTCCCATCAGATCTGTGAAAACGAAAATCCTGTCGTTTTCATGCTGTGCGAAATATTCTTCAAACTTTTTCTCCACATTGTCTTCCGGTGTCACATATGCGTCGATGGTTGTGATCTCATCCATTTTTCCAACGATCAGCTCTGCTGTATAACGAATGCCGGAGGCCATTTTTCCATGTGTGGCGATCAGAATCTGTTTCATCTGGTATTCACTCCTTCTGTACTCTTTCCCTTTGGTTATGTACCTAACCTTTATGTTCACACTATAACATCAAAGTTAGACTGTGTAAATAGGTTATGTACATAACCTATCATTGTAACAAGTTCAAAATCATGGTTTTGTGCAGGTTTCACATAGAACAGCAAATGCTTATTATCCACATCTTCAGCACGAACCTACACAGGATAACTCTTTTACGATTTCAGGTAAATTTACAAAAAGCCGAAAATACTCTGACTGTCAGACACTGACAGTTCCCGTATATTTCGGCTTTTGATATCTTTATATATCAGATTCTCTGTACTCTTACTATATTGAAAGTCCCGATTTTCTATTTTTCACAGTTCTACAGTGACTTCTCGTATCTACCCCCTGATCAGATCAGGTACATTCTCTGCAGACTTACTTTTCCTCATGCTGCGGCTGTACAGATCTCCTGGGGATCAGCGTGACCGGAAGCATGATCTCATTTTCACGCTCTTTTTCCACTCCATTGATCCGTTCCATCAGAATTTCCACTGCAAGAGATGCCTTCTGCTCCACATTCTGGCTGATAGTAGTCAGACGAGGCACGGAAAATTCCGCATAGCTGATGTTATCGTATCCTGCAATTCCGATCTCCTCCGGAATCTTTACTCCACGACTGCTGAAAAAGCTGATAGCCTCCAATGCATAGAGGTCCGACAGGAAAAACAGTGCGGCCTTTGTTTTTTTCCGCTGGAGCAGCCACGCATAGCTTTCTTTTCGTTTGGCGTAGTTCATTCCAAGAGCAGTAAACTGCACCTTCTGCTTTTTCTTTGCAAAATCCTTCGCCGCCCGCTGAGCGCCCATGTAACGAAGATGATCCACACCATTATCACGGCCTGCACAAACCTGGATATGCTCATAGCCGCATTCCAGAAGATATTTTGTCATAAGATAGCCGCCACTTTCGTCGTCCAGTCCGATATTCAGGACATGGTTTTCCTGGCCTGCATCAAGCTCACCATATGCATCAATAGAAACGATCGGTTTGTTGATCAGCTGATAGATTTTTTCGCAGTTGCTTTTGCTGAAGGAAATGGCAATAACACCATCTACATCCCAGCCCATGACCATCTGGAATATCTTATCTGTATCCTTTGCGGAATACAGCATCAGATAATATCCCAGTTCCTGCACGTATTTCTCGATAAAACCGATGATCTTTCCATAAAAAGGATCTCCGATGATAGAATCCTTGAAGTCTTTATGATAATTGATCACAACTGCGATCAGCTGGGATTTTTCTTTATTCAGAACTCTCAGTCCCATTTTCTGGACATACCCCATCTCTCGGATAAGATTCTCGATCTTCTGAATATTGGCAGGAGATACTTTTTTTGTTTTTCCATGTATGACGTTGGAAACAGTTGTTGTACTCACGCCTGCTCTTTGCGCGATTTCCTTAATCGTTGCCATTATCTTTCCTCCAGAGATATTTCTGTGCGGAAGCCACTGCATTGGCTCCATCTGAAACAGCAGTTACTATCTGGCGAAGTGCCTTGGTACGAATATCCCCCGCTGCAAAAACCCCAGGTGCGCTGGTAACCCCCTCTTCTCCTGCACAGATATATCCATTTTCATCCAGCTTGAGCTGATCCTTTACAAGTGTCGTATTAGGAACGATCCCCACAGCAATGAAAACACCATCTGCGGTCAGCTCCCTCTCTTCATTTGTTTTTATATTACGGATCTTAAGACCGGTCACTTCGTCCTGTCCCAGGATCTCAAGGGGAACACTGTCCCACACCATTTCTATATTCTCACAGGCAAAAATTTTCTCCTGAAGTGTCTGATCTGCTCGAAGCGCATCACGGCGATGAACAAGATATACCCTTTCACAGAGGCCGGAAAGAAAAACTGCATCCTCTGCTGCCACGTTTCCTCCCCCCACTACCACTGCGGTCCGATCCTTATAAAAAGCTCCGTCACAGGTAGCGCAGTAGGAAACACCAAGGCCGCTCAGATCATCTTCTCCCGGGATATCAAGCTTCCGGTGCTCTGCCCCAAATGCAAGGATCAGAGCTTTCGCCTGATATTCATGCCTTTTTGTACGGATCATCTTGATCTCTCCGGAAATATTTTCCAGGGAAAGGATCTTCTCACGCTGCGGTTCCAGTCCCAGCTTCCGGGCATGCGCCCCAAAGGCTTCTCCCAGATCCATGCCCGATATCCCCGGCATTCCCGGATAATTATCCACCTCATAGGTAGCTGTAACCTGGCCACCCGGTGCAAAGTTTTTATCGATCCATATGGTATTTAACCTGGCCCTGGACGCATAGATCGCCGCCGTGATCCCTGCCGGACCTCCGCCTAAAATTGCAAGATCATAAATATCACTCATGTTATTTCTCCATTTTTGTATATTTCCGCTCACATAATATCATAGATTCCGTAATTTTCCAATATGATAGAACAAAGCGCCACTCTGAAAGGACGTTACTGTTTGCTTCGAGACCATCAGCACTCTCCACATGGTATATGTCTGTAAACAGTAATGAAAGACTGTCTTATGTCTCTTAAAATCAGGAAAAATAAATTTTCTATTTTCATCACTCTGCTTCTTATCCTGGCACTTCTCACCGGCCTTACTGCCGGTTATTTTTCCACTCACGGGATCACAGAAAACGGAAAATTCGAAGCCTTTTCCGGAAAAGTTTTTCAAAATGAAGTTTCCGGCAGCACCCTTACCCTCCATTATACCCTGGCACATCCGGAAAAACAGGGTATCCGGCGAAAAAAAGCTTCTCTTGGCACTGTCCCCACAGATATGAAAAATACATACCAGATCTGCAGCCAGTACGAAAAAAAGCTGAAATCCTTCCGCTACAGCCGCCTTTCCACGGAAAATCAGCTGACGCTGGACTCCATGCTCCTCTATTACCACACGGAAAAATCACTGGGCGACAATTATCTGCTTCAGGAGCCTCTTGGCCCAAGTCTTGGTATTCAGGCTCAGCTTCCGGTTCTTCTGGCGGAATATGCCTTTTATGAAGATCGTGATATCACCGACTATCTCACTCTTCTCACCACCATCCGCCCATACTTCCGGAGCATCCTGGAATTTGAAAAAAAGAAATCCGAAGCTGGCTTCTTTATGAGCGATACTACCCTGGACCGGGTCCTTGCACAATGCAGTGCTTTTATCCAGAATCCCGACAACAATTATATGCTGGAAATTTTCCAGAAAAAGCTATCCGAATATGGAAAACTTCCTTCCTCAGAGCAGAACGCTCTGGCCCTGACCCACCAAAATCTTATGAAAACAGAAGTCATCCCAGCCTATCAGGAACTTATGACCGGTCTGGAAGCTTTGCGTGGCACAGGAAAAAACACTCGTGGCCTGACTTATTTCAAGGGAGGAAAAGCCTACTATCTCTATCTTCTTCAGAGTCAGACCGGCTCTTACGTTCCTGTAAAGCAAATGGAAAAACGACTCTCCGGACAGCTTTCCGACGAGATCGGCATCGCAGGAACCATACTTCGACAAAACCCGGAGCTTCTGACTACTCTCAGCCGGGGAATCACTTTCAGAGAAATAAAGCCTGCCCAGATGCTGAATGCCTTGCAGCAGAAGATCCAAACAGACTTCCCACCTCTCACAGATATCACCTTTGAGCTCCGCACAGTCCACGATTCCATGAAAGAATATCTAAGCCCCGCCTTTTATCTCACCCCACCTATGGATACCGGAACCCCCAATGTGATCTACATAAATCCGGCTGCCGGCTACCAGGGTCTGGAGCTTTTTACCACACTGGCACATGAAGGATTCCCGGGGCATCTTTACCAGACTGTCACCTTCCAACGCCAAAAATCCTCCAACATCCGAAATCTCCTCTGTACCTCCGGCTTTGCAGAAGGATGGGCCACCTACATCGAACCCTATGCCTACCAGTACGCCGCCGATTATATTCAGGATCCTTCTGCCACAGAGCTTGCCAGGATCTCCTGGCTGAACCGAAGCATCAATTTATGCATGTACTCCCTTCTGGACATTGAGATCCATTACAACGGCTGGACTCAGGCCGAAGCCGCCAGCTTTCTGAAAGCCTTTGGTATCGAAGACAGCGCCGTTGTCTCCGAGATCTACCAGTATATCCTGGAAACCCCGGGAAATTATCTGAAATACTACTGGGGCTACTTAAGTCTTCTGGACTTATGCACTTCCGAACAAAACCGCCTTGGTCAGGACTTTGATCTGAAAGCTTTCCACAGCCAGGTACTGAAGATCGGTGGTGTACAGTTCCCGGTGCTGGAGAAGTATATTGATGCGGAATTTTGAAACTGTTTTTTCACTCCAACCCAGCAAAAAACAGTTCATAAAAATCATCCTCACCCTCAAGCATCGGAGAATTCTCTCCGCCGCCATTGGTACTCCTCTTCATCGCTGCATAAAATTCCTCACCAGCTGCGATCAGATCCATCTCATAAACCGGAACCCCAAGCTCCCGGCACTTCTTACAGAAAGCAGCCAGCGGCGCTTTCTCCCTGCGGGTAGCAAGCAACATCTCCCGAAGCGCCGGGTCCCTGCGGGCCTTTTCCTTCAGATTATCAAGCATCTCCACAACTTCCATCAGACTCAATCCCCCTTCACACAGCTTCTGAACAGCACATCCAGTTCCGGAATCTCTTTTTTCAGAGAAACCAGCTCCCCATTCCTGGTAAAACAATGCTTCGAGGAAGCCTCTGTACAAACCTCACTTCTGGTCACATTAAAAAACTCATAAGCCAGCTCCAGAACCACACCACTGTACTTCTTCACCGAAACCGAAATCCCAACTACATCATCAAAAAGCACCGGCTTCTTATAAGAAACTGAAACCTCTGCAACCGGAGAAACAATCCCCCGCTTCTCCACCTCACCATAACCAAAGCCCAACTCCTTCATGAAATCGATCCGGGCCTCTTCCATCCATTTCACATAATTGGAATGATGGATGATCCCCATCTGATCCGTCTCATGATACTGTGCCTTACGCCTGTAAACACCCATGTTTATATCCTCTCTTCTGTAAAAATCTGACATTTGTCACCAGTAACAAAATATCCTCTTTATTTCTCACAAACCATACTCTTTATACAACTCCCTGCAAGCCTCCGCACTGTCTATGATTTTCCCAATCTCATCCATTCGACCATCCGCGATCAAACGATTGATCAACATCCTCATCCTCGTTTCTCCAATAGCCTCGCCCTCTGCTTTTCCCTCTGCTTTTCCTTCTGCTTTTCCAATAATTTTCCCACGTGCTTCTCCCAGCTCAAACAAGCGTTCCGATTCCAACTGTAAAACCTTTCCACCTATAATTTCATCTACTCCTTTCTACTTGATTTTTTCTTCTTTTCGGAAAATGTAATCTGATATCCTTACAATTAATCTAGTGGATCTCACACGACTAAAGTCACATGCTCCTCAGTCGCTTTAAGCGACAAGGCTAAATATCGACGGATACGCCTGTAACTTAGGATATGCGCAGTCATGCGCTTTTTCCATGCCAGATATGGCAGGTTCCCACACCACAGGTAGTCCGCTGTATATCTGCCTGTGTTTATGCTGCTCTTAAAAGTTCTATTTCTGAAAATAATTCTCTTAAGTCCGCATATACACATGAGATCCTACGCTTTACTGAAGGGACTTTTGCCTCCAGCAAAGACCTTTCCGTTGCCGGAAAGGGTTTTAAGAGTTCACGTATAAAATATCTTGCTCCAATATTATAAGACGCCGAAAGATCACAGTTATATCTTTTTCCATTCTGGAATGTACATAAACTGTGATTGCCCGGATCACGGACAACTGTTCCTGACCCATCATAGGCAAGCCTGCTGGTATTCCATGCACAGATCCTGGATATCCGTATCCCTCTCCTATGTGCCTGGTGTTCACATCTTTTCTGGATATCCCTTTTTCGCCACAGGTGCAGCTTCTGTTTCTTTCTTCCGGATATCTTTCCTTTTGTTTCCAGATACTCAAACACGATCACATCCGCGTGGTTTTCTTCCGCATATCCTGCAACTGCTCCTGCGATCTTTCTTCCAAGTTCTGTGTTAAGACGCTTCGCATAAGCCCATCTGCTTTTCACCTGTACAGGACCATGTTCCCGCTGGAACCTGCGTATCCGTCCCAGCACACGGTACATCCGGTCTTTTTCACTGGGAAAATCAATAAATTTTCTTCCCAGGACAGTTCCATCTGACCACATAATAGTGCAGACTGCATCCGTATTGATCCCTAAATCCACACTGCAGATGATCTGTTCTTTTACAGGTGCCTTTGTAATCGGCACCTCTTCTGTATAAGAAAAACGCAGGAAGTATTTACGATGCCTTTTTTCCAGCACGGGAGCTGCTGTTCTTTTTCCCGCCCAGTATTTCCTCAGATATTCCATATCTGTATGGCTGAGACTGACCCGGAACCATTTCCAGTCATGGCCGTCATAAAGTTTCAGGTACGCTCCATCTTTTTCCTCCGTATCTTCACGGTACGTCACATCACGGTAAAATACCGGCATAGCATGATTACCACACACCAGCTTCGGCGTGCCGCCTTTCTTATCCATTTTTTTCCACAGTTCCAGCCTCGTCTTATATGAGGATACGCTTCCCAAGGCATGCTGGATAGCTGCCCTTCTGAGATAAGAAGGCATCTTTGGAAATCGCAGGTCAAAATCAAACCTTGCCTGATTCTTTTTTGTGGTATGCACCAGATGTTCTGCAGTATTGAAACGTTTTTTAGGTTCCGTGATCACTGCCAGTTCATCCCATGCCTGGGCATAGATCTCAATCAGGCAGCTGACCGCAGAACGATAAATATCCAGTGTCTGGCGGATCGGGATATTCTGTTTTCGCAGTTCTACGCCATAACTGGATACTGTCCTCATCTTTTTTCCTCTTTCTTACAAATATAAAAAACGAGTTCTTTCAGATTACTGTTTTTCTTTTTGCCCTTCGATATAAGAACATACCTGTTCCCTGCTCCTGTCACTCACAGTTACTGCACAATAAGATGGATTCCACAGATGCCCTCCCCAAAGTTCCTTCTTCAGTTCCGGATGCGCAAGAAACATCTGCCTGGCAATGTTCCCCTTCATGATCTTGATCATATCCGAGATATAAAACTGTGGTCTGCAGTCTACAAGAAGATGGATATGATCCGGCATAACCTCCATTGCCAGGATCTGAAATTTATATTCTTCTGCAAGGTCACAGAGCATTTCTTTGCATTCTGCATCAATACCATCTTTTAAAACTTTTTTCCGATATTTTGTACACCATACCAGATGGTACTGCAGTGAATACACATATCCTCTACCATATGAAAGTCCATTATTATTGATATTAAATATATTTTTCTCCATGTTTTTATTATACCATACGCAAGAAGAGTTTACAAACATTTGTTCTGTTCATTTTCAAAAATAGTGCGTCTAACTCATCACTACTGAAGTAACGAGAATGCGACGCACAGTTATTCAATAATCTTCGTAGTTTCTCAGAATCCTCACCTATTATATGCGCCGACTCCTCGTATCTCATTACATAAAACGGAAGTAACATCAGTAAATTCTTCTCAAAAATGCTATCCTTTGTATAACGCTCCACCTTCACCGTCGGAACACGATATACACACACCTGCCCATCCGGAAGCAGCAGCTCCACTTCCTCAACATCCGGCGTATTCTTCGTAGATCTTAAATAAATTACACATGATCTCGGAAACTCCACATAAAACTTCCGTCCTACTCTCCAAAGCAATCGCAAAATCATACTCAAACATTCGGATCGCCATCGTAGTATCATCCGTACTCTGACACTCAATATGATACACCTTATCCCCGATCAAAAGCTGGGCATCCGTGATCAGTTCCCCGTCCTCCAGCTGATGCTCATTCCGAAGATGCACGATCTTCACATCCTTCGGATATGAGGTATGAAACACCTCGTTGATAAGCGGAACGAGCAGGTAAGTCATCTTCTCCACCATTGTCCGGAAAACATCGTCAAATATAGTATTGTTATTCATTAACACTCCTACTGATATATAAATTATACCACACAAAGAAAACATAAAAACCCCATAAAACGGATTTTCAGAACCTTCACAGTAACAAAAAATGGAAAACGCTTCAGAACCCGAAGCTCCAAGAATGTCCATACAGACAAAAGATCTTATAAGATATACCAACCATACCATACACCAGAAAAAAAATCACGCAAAACCCATCCAAAAATTCCACCACAATTCGACACACTCCCAGCCGACAGCGAAGCGCCTCGGCCCACCCCCTTCCCATCAAACCACAAAGAAACTCAGCCTTTCCTCCACGCCGTCCAGCGCAGCGCTGACGGCTCATCCAACTCCCGCCCAGCCACCCTAGCCCTACCGCCTTGAACCTCACAGCCCGAGCCGGGGATGCTGTCTGGTCTGCCTCTGCAGGAGGGGAGCTGATTCTTGGCTGGCGGAAATCTGCGTTGTTTTTCAAAAGTCCGCTGTCTGAGCGGCTGCAAGACGCGAGTTCGGACTTTTGGAAAACGGTTTTAGCAGATTCCCGGCAGCCTAGAAGCCAGCCCCCGACGAAGCCGCAGACCAGACAGCATCCCCGGCTCGGGCGTACGTTCACCCCCACCACCCTCTTCCCACCAAAATAAAAATCTGCTATAATACAACCACACAACAAAAATCAAAAATAACAAAGCGAACAATCACCAATCAATCGCATTCAAAATCCAAAGAAAGACAAGGTAAAACATAAATGAAATTTCCACCCAACATCAAAATCCCCGACTCCCTCAAAGGAGTCTTCAAAAAAAGCTCCACCCCGGATCCCCTCAGAGAACCCCGGCGCAACCCCAAGGACAACATCCCCCTGAACTTCCGCGAACGCAGCAATGCCCGCGTAAGTCTTATGGCATCCGTCATCGTCCTTGCGATCCTGGTCCTCTTCTTCAATCAGCTGGACTACCGCCTCATCCGCAAACCAGCCATAGACGCCCAGAAAAAAGCCGCGGCAGTCAAAGCCAAGGCCGATCAGGAAGCAGCCGACACCACTGCCGAAACTACCACTGCATCAGTCATCGCAGTAGGCGACAACCTCTATCACCAGAGTCTCATCGACGCAGGCGCATCCTCTGACGGCAACTGGAACTACGACAAGATCTACACCCACATCCAGAACGCCATCAAGGACGCAGACATCAAAATGATCGATCAGGAAACCGTCTTCACAACCGACCATGACAGCGTAAGCTCCTACCCATCCTTTGCAACACCCACAGAAGTAGGAGACGCCATTATAAAAGCAGGATTCAACGTAGTAGAATCCGCCAACAACCACATCGATGACTTCGGCGAAGGCTTCCTCACAGACACACTGAACTTCTGGAAAACCAAATATCCGGATGTCACACTTCTGGGGATCCATGACTCCCAGGAAGATGCCGACACCGTCAAGATCCGTGAAGTAAACGGTATCAAGATCGCATTTCTGGATTACACCTACGGCACAAACGTAGGCGGCATTGAAGGAAAAGACTACATGATCGACATGATCCGCAAAGACAAGATCACAGCCATGATCCAGAAAGCAAAACAGCAGGCCGACTGCATCATCTTTGTAGCACACTGGGGTACCGAAGACGAAACCATGCCAAACGAATACGAAAAACAGTGGGCAGCCTACCTTATGGAGCAGGGCGTAAATGTCATCATCGGCGGACATCCACATGTACTCCAGCCATATGGCCGCCTTACTGATGACAAAGGCAATGAAACTGTAGTCTTCTACTCTCTGGGAAATTTCGTATCCACCCAGCAGAAGCTGGAAGAACTTCTCGGCGGAATGGCAAAATTCACCATTCAGAAAACCGTACAGGACGGCAAGACCTCAATTGAGATCCTGACCCCTACAGTGGAACCTCTGGTCATGCATTACAACAGCGATGCCGGTGAATTCGGACCATATATGCTTTCCGATTACACAGAAGAACTTGCATCTCAGAACGGTGTACAGTCATACATTGGCTCCGGTGTATTCACTCTTGGCAACCTGAAAAAGAAGTTCAACGAGATCATGTCCATGAATGTCACTCCATCCACAGGAACCAACCTCCTGGATGTGACCATTGACACAGACCTGAACATGATCGATGCATCCGGAAATGTCGTAGAAGATACCGACTCCATCACAGCAGAAAAATATTACGCAGATAAAGGCATTGACATCACTTCCGAAGACTTTAACTCTGCTGATAATAACTCAGGCAGCACAGACGACTCCTCGGATGACGGTTCCTACGACGACAGTTACTCTGACGACGGTTCCTACGATGACGGTTCCTACGACGATGGTTCCTACGACGACGGTTCCTACGATGATGGTTCCTACGATGATGGTTCCTACGATGATGGTTCCTACGATGATGGTTCCTACGATGATGGTTCCTACGATGATGGTTCCTACGATGATGGTTCCTACGATGATAGCGAAGAATAGCAATAACTTTTCGTAACCAGTTTATACCCAGATCCATAAAATACCGGAGATCCGGCACCTCTGAAGCCAACACTTCAAAGGTACACAGATCTCCGGTATTTTTATTTTATCTTTTATATTTTCTTTCAAAGATTTCGCTATACAGAATATCAGTATGTAAATATACCAACTCCATAAGCTTCCAACGGATATGCAAAAGAAAATTCCCGGTTGTCACAATTTTTCTTTTCGGCTTTAAATACCTTGCCCTTCGGAAGAAGCCCCTGCTCATCCATGATCAGCTTGTACTGTTTTTTCTTCGGAACGCCTACACGGTAATCCGGACGTGCTACCGGTGTAAAGTTGCATACTATCAGGATATTATTACGTCTTGTAGGAGATTTTCTCACAAAGCTGAAGATACTTCTGTCGCCATCGTTGGCATTGATCCACTCAAATGCAGATGGATCATTATCTGCACCGTAAAGTGCCGGATATTTGCGGTAGATATGCAGAAGATCACTGACATACTGCTGCAGCTTCTGATGATTTTCTTCGCCAAGAAGATACCAGTCAAGCTCTCTGGCCTCACTCCACTCACGCAGCTGTCCGAAATCCTGTCCCATAAACAGAAGCTTCTTACCCGGATGCCCGAACATAAAAGTATATCCGGCCTTCAGGTTCTTGAATTTATCATCCAGCTCTCCTGGCATCTTCTCCAGCATAGAACACTTCAGATGTACTACCTCATCATGAGACAGAACCAGAACATATTTCTCACTGTATGCATAAGTCATAGAAAATGTCATCTTATTATGATTAAATTTACGGAAATATGGATCCAGCTTCATGTATTCCAGGAAGTCGTTCATCCAGCCCATATTCCACTTCAGAGAGAATCCAAGCCCGTCGTCTTCTGCCTTACCTGTTACCATCGGCCATGCGGTAGATTCCTCTGCGATCATGACAGTTCCATGATTTCTTCCGAGAACAACGGTATTCAGATGCTTAAAAAATTCAATAGCCTCCAGATTCTTGTTTCCGCCGTATTTATTGGCGATCCACTCACCGTCTTTCTTACCGTAATCCAGGTAGAGCATGGATGCAACCGCATCTACACGAAGACCATCAACGTGGCATTCCTCTACCCAGTAAAGAGCGTTTGCGATCAGGAAATTCTTCACCTCCGGACGTCCGTAATTGTAGATCTTGGTTCCCCAATCCGGATGCTCACCCTGTCTCGGATCTGCATGCTCATATACAGCAGTTCCGTCAAAGTTAACCAGTCCGTGTGCATCCTTCGGAAAATGTGCCGGTACCCAGTCAAGAATGATACCGATCTTCTGACGGTGAAGATAATCCACCAGATATTTGAAATCCTGCGGTGTTCCGTAGCGGGAAGTCGGTGCGTAATAGCCGGTTACCTGATAGCCCCAGGAACCGTCAAAAGGATGCTCTGCGATACCCATAAGCTCCACATGGGTGTATCCCATTTTTTTGACATACTGTGCAAGCTTCGGCGCCAGTTCTCTGTAGGAATAGAAACCATCCTCATCCTCTGCTGTCTGCGGATGCTTCATCCAGGAACCCGGATGCACCTCATAGATAGACATGGCACCTGTGTCCGGATCAAAGTTCTCGCGATTTTTCATCCAGGTATCATCTTTCCATTTATAGTTGGTGATATCTGTAATACGAGAAGCTGTTCCGGGACGCATTTCAGCGGCATTGGCATATGGATCTGCCTTGTAAAGCTCCTCACCATGTGCACCTGTAATGTAAAATTTATACAGCTGTCCGATCTTCGCTCCCGGTACAAATGTCTCATAAACGCCAATGGGTCCAACTTTTTTCATGGGATTCTTCTCCGTATCCCATTCGTTGAATTCACCTATAACAGAAACCGCCTGTGCATTAGGTGCCCACACTGCAAAATAAACCCCCTTTTTTCGGTTCTGCGTATCTGGATGTGCTCCCAGCTTCCTGTAAATATCATAATTCGTGCCCTGACCAAACAGATACTGGTCAAGCTCCGTAAATTGTAATTTCTTTCCCATTTTCAGGTACCTCCCTTTATAGTTCTGCCACCGTCCATTCCCCAATTTTAAGTGGAATTTTTTATTCTATAATTATACCAATCCCCATATTTTCAGTCAAGGAAAAACCCTCTCCGGCTAATATGTGTCTATTATCCGACAGTGTCAGATAAAGTCAAAAAAGAGACCTGAATGACGCACATTTTGTCATTCAGGTCTCTCCTGTCATTTTTTAATATTCTTCGCTTCCATCGTCATAAGATTCGTCGTAGGAACCATCATCATAGCTTCCATCATCGGAAGATCCATCCGAATAATCACTTTCGTCAGAACCATCGGAATAGTCCCCTTCATCGGAAGATCCGTCACTGACATCCGATCCGTCAGAAGAATCGCTTCCATCGGAGCCATCCTCAGAGGAATCCTCTGAATCGCTGGAATTTCCTGCATATCCTGCAACACGACCAGCCTGAAGAGAGCTGTCCCAGAAGTCAGAATAGGAAGCACTCTGTAACGTAACATCCTTCGCTTCTGCAAGCTCGCTGACTGTTACAAGCTTATATCCCTGGTCGATCAGTGCCGGGATCAGCTTCTCTGTGGCACACTTCACAGATGGTTCATGAATATCATGCATCAGGATGATAGAACCGTCTCCCAGTGAGGAATCATTCATGATCTGGTTATAATCTGCATCCGCATCCATCAGCTTCCAGTCCAGAGAATCCGTAGACCACATGAAGAAAGGCTTGCCAACTGCACTCATCTGCTCATCTGTGATCGCGCCATACGGTGCACGACATACCGTTGATGCCTGCCCACAGGCTTTTACCAGTGCATCATCCGTCTTCTGGAACTCCTGCATAACAGAATCCAGATCCATATTCGGCAGTGTCTGTTCCGGATGATCCCAGGTATGGTTACCGATCTCGCAGCCAAGCTTTACCATTCGCTGTATGGTAGATTCACGGCCCTCCACATTCTGTCCCAGCATAAAGAACGTAACATGGATATTGTATTTCTCAACAGTATCAAGAAGTGTCTCTGTATACTCTCCAGGACCATCATCAAAGGTCAGAGCGATCATCGGGCGCTTCTTGGAAGGATCATAAGAGCCATCCTCATTAAAATAATAGTCCTTCACACCTTTCTCCACCCATCCGGTCTGCATGTATCCCTTTTTATCAAAGCTGTATGTTGTTCCGTCAATATCCGCAAAACCATTTACATAATATGTACCATCCGGATTCTGATACCACTTTCCTGTAGAATCCTCATGCCATCCCGGAGTCATAACAGAAAGCCTTTCGCCTGCTGCACTGCCCTTTACCGGCATCACCGTTGCATCCGTACCGGAATCCGCGCTGTCTGTATCCGAAGCAGCCGTATCCGTCGATGCCGTACCGTCCTTCGTACTGCTGCCTGTGGAAGCTCCGGCGGTATTTGCCTGGACATTTACTGTCTCCGCATCCTTATTGCTTCCGCCGCCTGCATGGTTGACGATGGGAAGAATTACCCCTCGAACAACAAAAACCAGCAGAAGAATCGCCGCAACTACACAGGTTATCCGCTTCATCATCCGCCGCCGTCTTAACTGCTGCTGTTTTCTGCGCATCCTCTCACGCAAAACTCTTTTGTCCATTTTTTACATCCCCGTTTATATACTCATATCTTTCTTTGATATTTAATGTCTGTCTTTAATCATACCGCATTTAACGCTTAAATACAATGGAAATTCCCGAAAGAATCTCTTAATTTGTTACTGTTCACTCCGTTCTCAGTAACACACTTCGCGATGCACATGTAAAAAAAATGGTACCCGAAACACATTCCGGGCACCACACTTTTTTAGCTGCTGATACTGTCAGATCACTCCTGACCCGCTGCATCCTGATCCGCCTCGCCGTCTTCCGGCACCATATCTGTAGCCTCTGCCGCTTCCAGCTCTTCATCCACGGTACCTTCCGCACTGCTTCCGTCCGAGGAAGGATCATCTCCGTTTACTCCCTGGGTATCACCGGCAGAAACCTTCTCCTCAACCGTTGCATTGTCCAGGATAAAATCTTCCACTCTGAGAAGTCCGATGGATTCATCCACGGCTGCCTGTCCGTATTTATCTACCAGCGCAGCCAGATCCTTCACACTGTATGCTTTGATCAGTTCATCCTGGATACTGAGAGATTTTTTGTCTTCAAGTGTCATATTCTCCGCATCCATGATCCCCTGTACGATCAGGTTCTGCTTTACTTTAAACTCCGCATACTGACCGCTCTGCTCCTCAAAATCATCCATGGAGATTCCCTGAGCTTTTACAAAATCCTCCAGCGTCATATCACCCTGTTTTGCATAATTCTCATACAGACTGCGAAACTCTGTCTTGGCTGTATCCAGATCCTCCTGTGGATATTCCTTCACTTCAGATGCTGAGAGCACTGTGTTCCATGCAGTTTCACGCAATGTGTTCTGTGCACTTGTCTTCGCTTCATCCTCCAGTGTAGTACGGATTTCCTTCTTGTAATCATCCACACTCTTGCAGTCTGTATTCTTGGCTACCCAGGTATCGGTAAGCTCAGGTGCACGCTTAAAGCTCTGCAGAGTGACCTTAAATACCACTTCCTGTCCGGCCAGCTCTTCCGAAGAGTATTCCTTCGGGAAAGTCAGATCGAGATCCTTAGTCTCACCTTTTTTCATTCCGATGATCCCGTCCTCAAATCCGTCGATAAACGTTCCGGAGCCTATGGTCAGCTCATAATTATTTGCAGTACCGCCGTCAAAAGCCACTCCGTCCTTGGTTCCCACATAATTAATGGTAACCACATCTCCGTTCTGAACACTGCCTTCCGTTACTTCCTCAGCCTTGTTCTGAAGCTCTTCCTTGATCCTTCCGTCAACCATATCATCGGTTACGGCTTCTACTGTGTTATCAAGAGTCAGCCCCTTATATTCTCCGATGGTCACATATTTGCTCACATCATCCACGGAAACAAGCCTTGTGTCTCCGGAGGCTGCCTCTTCGCTGTCTTTATTGGAATCCGTTTCTTCTGACTCTTTGGAATCTGCAGATCCGGAATCTTCTTTATCTGTTGTATCCTGCGCTTCTGCTGCAGGTTTTTTGTCATCTTTCTGGTCTGTTGATGTGCCACATGCAGTGATCGCCAGTGCCGCACACAGTGCAAGAACCATGAGATATGCTTTTTTCTTCATAACCTACTCCCTTCATCAAGTACTGTCGGTTCGATTATAATCTTTTTTTATACAGATTTGTAAAGTGTGTTTGCTGTCTTACATTTCCGGTACCGGTGTCGGTCTGGAAGAATCCCACACCTCCGATACATCAAACAGGTCACTGAGCATATCCGGATTGTAATACATTCTGTATCCATCCAGATTCCGTCTTCCCTGACGGAAATATTCACTTGTGATCTGCACAAAATACTGACTGGAATCTACATTGCAGAAATAGCGGTAGCCACGGCTTTTGTAATACTCATACTTCTCATTATCCGAGGTGTATCCTTCCCAGTCGCCGATATCCGCACCAAAGGCAAAAATGATCATATCGGTTTTTCCGAGGATGGGTGCCACATATTTTTCCCATTTTTTATTATCGGTCTTCAACTCCGCTGCTGTGGAGCTTGTAGCGTTTCTGTGACCCCAGGTATGGCTTGCAAATTCCCACCCGTCCTTTTTCATGGCCTTCGCCACTTTTTTGGCTGCTTTTACTTCTTTATCATAGTCAAAATCCGGATTGGCCTTGAGAAAAGCCTTCTGGTCATCCTGAAGATTCTTCTTGGTCTTATATGCCCCATCTGTACGGTAGCCCAGAACACCATTATAACCGGTCATTGCCAGGATACCCTTTCTTCCATGATAGGAAAAATCCGGATGTTCTTTGATAAAGGAATCCAGGATCGGCACCACATCGTAATCTCCGGTCACAACTGTACCGTCTGCCTTCTTATACTCGCATTTGATATCTCCGTTGTCGTCGATCACCAGCTTTGTGGCAAATCCGTCTCCGTCCATATAATGATAGTAGCTGACGTCATCCTCTGAAAGAACAAAAGGGATCTTGCCTTCCGGCAGCATGATCTTTCCCTTGCTCATGGTTCCGTCATCATTGATCACAGCCATATCATGAGGACTCACCAGTACGTAACCCTTATCATACATGATCTGGAGCATTTTTTTGAACTCGCTGACTGTGGTCATCATCTGATTATATCCGGCCTCATCGGAATCTCCGTCAAAGGCCAGTGAGGTATTCACGATCAGGGAATGAAAAAATACATGGGTGATATTCTCAAGTGGATATTCCACACAGGCATCTCTTTTTTTCATGTAGGCTGCTGCTGCTTCCTGCATCTTGTCACTGGTGGCAAATTTCCAGTTGTTTTTCAACACGGAGATCGCGCCGGTGTAATCATACTGCTGTGCCAGTTTTTTGGCTTTTTTGAGAAGTGTTTTTTCGTCTGAGGAAGTACTGTCGGAGCTGTTCTCGGCAGCTTCCCTTTTCTGTGTTTCTTTTTCTGCCTTTTTTTCTTCCTTCGGTGTCTCGGTAGCTGCCGGCTGGTCCTCCGGATCCGCTGCTACTTTGGCTTCTTCGGACTGTTCTTCTTCGGTTTCCGCAGCTTCTGCTTCCGCTTCATCAGACTGTGTATCCTCGTCATCCTGTGTCCCGGAGATCATATTGTCCACCTGAACAGTGACCGGATGGTTTCCGCCCACAAGAAGTGACGCCGCAAGCACTGTTGTCAGTACACCTGCAATTTTTTTCTTCATAATAATATATATGCCCCTTTCTAAAAGTCCCCTCGTATCTCCGGATATGACCGTTACATCGGCGGTACCGGTGTCGGTCTTGCCGGATCAAAAACATCTTTTACGTCAAAAAGATCGGATAACAGTTCCGGGTTATAATACATACGGTATCCATCCAGATTTCGTCTTCCCTGACGGAAGTACCGATCCCGGATCTGTACATAATACTGGCTGGAATCCACGTTGCAGTAATAATTATATCCCTGCCCCTTCAAATATTCGAATTTATCCCCGGAATACTCCTGGTCATTGGTAATGTCGGTTCCAAAAGCAAAAATGATAACATCCGTTCCCCCGATCAGCGGATCTACATTTTTCTTGAAACGTTCGGTATCTGCCTGAAGCTTCTCCAGTGTGACCTGTCCCACATTCTGATGTCCCCAGGTATGGCTCGCAAATTCCCAGCCTTCTGCCTTCATGGCATCGGCAACCTTTTTTGCGGCTGCCCGTTCTTTTTCCAGGCTGAAATCCGGATGTGCATCCAGCCACTGTACTTTATTTTCATCCAGATCTGCCGGACGGGTCTCATAGCTTTCGTCGGTCCGGTATCCCAGGATCCCGTTGTATCCGGTAAGTGCCAGGATTCCTTTTGCACCGCGGTATGAGAAATCCGGATGCTTTTCCACAAAACGGTCGATCAGCGGAACCATGTCGTAATCTCCCACGGATACGCTTCCGTCATCTTCCACATATTCATTGCGGATCTTTCCTTTATCATCCACGATCAGCTTCGTGGCATAGCCGTCACCGTCCATGTAATGATAATAGCATACATCATCCTGTGAGAGGACAAACGGCGTTTTCCCAGGCGGAAGAAGGATCTCTCCCTCTGTGATGTTCCCGTTGTCGTCTGCCTTTGCCATGTCCTTGATGCTTACCATCACATAGCCCTTGTCATACATGGTCTGCGTGATCTTGTTAAACTCATCAATGGTTGTCATGACCTGATTATAATCTGCTTCTTTGTAGTCTCCGTCAAACGCTTTGGATGGATCCTTGATCAGAATATGATAAAAGACATGTGTCACCTTTTCAAGGGGCCATGCCGTACAGGTTGCTTTTATGTCTTCGTATTTTTTTGCAGCTGCCTGCATCTTCTTATCCGAATCATAGGACGGAGCCTTTTTCAGAAGATCGATAGCTTTGTCATAGTTATACTGACTGGCCAGAAGCTCTGCCTCTGCGAGAGTATCTTTGGAAGCGGTCTCTATATTTTTAGTACCTGCTTCTAAAGCTTTTTCTCCGGAAACAGTCTGTTCTTTCTGTTTGTCAGAAGAAACCATCTTCTCTTTTGAAGCCTTCTCACTTCTGCCCTTCAGTGCACCGACTCCTACTGATGCCCCGACTGCGACGATCATTGCCGTTGTTATGATGGCCAGACGTTTTCTGCGTTCCTTCAGCTGGCGCTTTCTGCGGCGTTTCAATACCTCTTTCCGCCATTCTTCGTACTCAGGAGTCCCCATTTCCGGTCGGGTTCCCCCGGGCTTTTTCTCTTTCATATAATATTTCCTCCATCTCTGGTTTATCCATTACATATGTTAGCTCAAAGATAGTTATGTCCTGTATTCTCTGCAGCATACACAGATGAACTGCATCGTAATCATTATAACTGGTAACTGCTGAAATTTCCACCGTTCCACCTGTCTTTTTCACTTTTTTAATTGCCTTTTTGACGAAACAATGCTAAAATGTTGTTTGCGTAATGTAACCGATTGCGAAACAAATATATATACAGGGGGATTCTCAAATGAGTACAGTTACCATCGTTCTTCTGGTCATCCTCGTTATTCTGATCGCAGCAGTGATCGCACTCTATTTCTTCGGAAAAAAAGCTCAGAAAAAACAGGACGAACAGCAGGCTCAGATCCAGGCTAACAAGCAGACAGTTTCCATGCTGGTCATCGATAAAAAACGGATGCCGCTGAAAGATTCCGGACTTCCACAGATGGTCATCGACCAGACACCTAAGCTTATGCGCCGGTCCAAGCTTCCGATCGTAAAAGCCAAAGTCGGTCCGAAGATCAACATCCTTATTGCAGATGAAAAAGTTTTTGATCTGATCCCGGTCAAAAAAGAGATCAAAGCTGAAGTCAGCGGCCTTTACATCGTTGGCGTAAAAGGAATCCGTGGTTCTCTCGAAGCACCACAGAAGAAGAAAAAAGGCTTCCTCGCAAGATTCCGTAAATGATCAGAATCCAAAACAGCCGCCATGCTTTCAGGAATTCCCCTGATGCATGGCGGCTGTTCTTATGTAGTGTAATTATATATCTTTTATTTTCTGCAGGATCTATAAAACAAAATCCTTGCAGTCTCTTGGCTGTACCTGGATCGCCAGATAGCAGTCTGCCACATGTTCTTCATTCATATCCAGCGCATAATCTGCTTTGATCTGAAGGTTCTCTTCGCTTTCCGTCAGCTCCAGATTCGTAGCTGAGATTCCCATCTGAAGTGTTCCGTAAGGGGTAGTATAATAGGTCATGTTTTTTTTGCCCTGTTCAAATACCATGTGTACATTGACCAGTCCCTTCTTGCTGACCTCCAGACCCTTTCCGGATACTTTTATGTAATTGATGGTGGGTTCTGCTGTTTCATCCAGCAGTTCCTCATATCTGAGATAATGAGAACCATTGCGGAAATAATACTGTCCCGGAACAATGATCTCTATAGGTTCCTGATCCCCCTGTGCATCCATCATCTGAAGCCCTCTTACATGGATCAAAACTTCTTTCTGCATTCTTTTCTCCTATCATTTATGTACAGATCTGTTTAATATTTTTCGATATCGATCTTTTGTGTTTTTTCTACGTTATACGGCAGGATGGAATTGGCAAAATCCTTAAACTTCTCTGCAAGATCACTTACATAAAAGCGATACGGGAATTCCTCCTGTGCTACCTCATTGCTGGCAAGATCCAGTCTGGAGAGCAGCTTTTTAAGCTCCAGCGCCGTCTCATATGCAGGATTCACAAGGCAGACCTCCTCACCCATGATCTTGCGGATGGTAGATCTTAAAAGAGGATAGTGCGTACATCCGAGGATCAGTGTATCGATCTCCTGCTCCTGCAGCTCCTTCAGATATCTTCTGGCAACCTCCTCGGTGACTGGATCATGATACCAGCCCTCTTCTACCAGTGGAACAAACAGCGGGCACGCTTTTCCGATCACGGTGATCTCCGGATCCAGTTCCTTCAGATAAGAGGCATGGATACCGCTTCCTACCGTGCCCACCGTTCCGATAATGCCCACCCGTTTATTTCTGGTTTCCTGGGCAGCAACTTTGGCACCGGCCTCGATCACTCCAAGGATCGGGATATCCAGTTCATCCTTCACCGCATCCAGAGCAAATGCACTGGCTGTATTACAGGCCACCACAATGGCCTTCACCTTCTGTTCCTGCAGAAAATGAATGATCTGGCGGGAATAACGGATCACCGTTTCTCTGGATTTGCTTCCATAGGGAACTCTGGCTGTGTCTCCGAAATATACGATTTTTTCCGATGGGAGATTGCGCATGATCTCCCGGGCTACTGTCAGTCCTCCGATACCGGAATCAAACACACCCACCGGTGCGTTTCTGTCTATATTCATTGATCTTATCTCCTGAAATAATTAATCGAACGTGATTGGTCCGTTGAAATATTGTATCACCAATCCAGGGCTTGCGCAAGCCAGAAGGATATCTTCACCGGCTTATTTTCCCCGTTATCCTCTGCTTTTTCAAAACAGAATTCCGGGTAGATCGTTCCCCACCAGGCATAAAACTGTGGCTGCCGATCACCGGCAGTTCTTCTCTCCCAGGTACTCCCTGCAAGGATCACTGCCGTGAGCAAAAGGAACCCTCCTGCTTTTTTTAATACATGCTTCTTCGTTTTTATATGCTCCATGAGCAAGCCCTCCTGTCAAAAATCTTCTGATGATCTTATCCAGAGATATACTGTACGATTTATCGTACTGATCATCATCTGTATTATTAACAGTCCGGCTCCCATCTATTCATTACTGCCGTAATCCACTTCCAGAAGCTCACCTTCCACCCATATCTCCGGAAGCCAGGGCAGCGTTCCATCCTGACAGAACTGATGATATACCTCCCGCAGAGTCACACCCTTCTTCTGCTGCCCAGATGTGCGGTTCTCCTGAATTCCCTGAAGGTATTCCCCTATGGAGCTTTCCCGGGCTCCCTTCCAGTGAAAAACATCTCCCAGCATATCCGTCCGGAACACGTAGACATCCTCTCCGATATGCTCTTCCTGCTTCAGATATCCGATCAGTGCTTCCCGGGCTCCCTCTCCCAGGATCTGTTCATCCAGGATCAGTACTTCAAGATGACCCAGATCCAGAAATTTTTCCTGAGACCGGTTGTAGACTGCCTCGATCTCCTGAAAGTCCCGGCCGGAAAGAGTCAGCACAGAAATCGGATCTTCGTCCGGTTTTTCCTGTCCGGTAGCTGTACTCATATCCGGCATTGCATATTTCAGCACAAAGCCATTCTCTGAAACACCGGCCCCCAGTGCCAGCGGATAAGCTCTTTTTTCCGGTTCTACTGCCGCACAGCCTGATCCCGTCAAAGTGATGACCAGGACAAGTCCTGCCACAGTTACTTTTTTCTTCCGTCTTCCCCGGTTTTCCGTACTGAGAAAAAGCTGTATCACAAGCAGAAACGGCACAAAGATGTACCCCAGATACCAGCCATAATACTCCCGGATCCCCATCCCGTTTCTCTCATACAGGGAAAGCAGCCAGCCTGCTGCCGGGATCCAGTACCGACCGGTCCCGAATCCGGTTTTTTCCGCGATCTGATTTCCGTAATGAAACAAACTTCCCAGAGAAAACAAAAGTCCGAATACCAGAAATCCCATCCATATCACATCAAATCTCGCCAGTACATTTCCCGGAAGATCTGCACCCTCCAGAAGAGGTAGTACCGGACAGATCTCGTTTTTAAGGCGTGCACCTCCAAAAACTGCCGGAAGAAGAAGCTGCATTCCAAAAATGATCCCGCAAACTGTAAGAAAAGCCAGGATCACAGGTTTTCTGGCACTTCCCTGTTTTTTTGCATACTCCAGCCCGAAGGGAAGAAGTCCTGCTCCTGAAAAAGCACACAAAAGTGTATACAGATCACGGAGCCATCGCTCTCCTGTAAATCCTGTTTCCGGATCTTTCATCACTTCCATAAAGTACTCTGTTTTTCCCTGCCCTGCACATAAAAGCATCAGAAGAAGGATCCCTGCCAGAAAAATCCTTCCGGACACCTCAGCGATCCGCCCTCTTCTCTGCATTCCGCGATGCGTTCCCAGACTACAGGCTGCAACTGCAAGAAGAGACAGCCATTTTCCGGAAATCCCGCTGATCAGACTTTCCGGGATCACCTCCCCCAGAAGGCCCGAAAGAAATGCCGAACTTACGATCACATATACCAAAAAGAACAGGCCAATAAATCGTACAGTAAAACTTCCTGTCCTTTTGGAAAGCTCCCCATATGCAGGTGTCAGACGTATCAGCCAGATTACATAAAAAGAGAGCACTACGGCCGCAGCAGCTGTCCCTGCCATGGCACTGATGCCCAACATCGCTCCATTCTTAAACAGGCACAGCAGAAACGGCGCCGGAAACACCAGTATGATCTGCCGAAAAAGCTGTCTGTGGGAAATCCTGTTATTCTCCGCAAATCTCATAACCTTTATCCTTTCCGGCTCCATGGCCTTGTCCGAAGCCTGCGTTTCTGGGCATTTCTGGCATACAGCGGCCGGAATTTCCGCTTCCGGAAGGGCTGTCGCAAAATCCTTCCACCGGTTTCCGCCTCACTGTTCTTCTCTACAAAAGGTACCAGATATGGGACACCGAAGCTTAAAAGTCCTGCCAGATGCGCCATGGTGAGATACAGTCCCAACACGATTCCGAATATACCTAGAAATCCTCCCAGAAACAGAAAAGCGTACTTCAGAAGCCGGAATGCAGAAGCAAATTCCTCATTAGGTATAGCCAGTGATCCCAGTGCTGTCAGTGCCACGATGATCACTACCACCGGGCTGACAAGATTGGCCTCCACCGCAGCCTGTCCGATGATCAGTCCTCCTACGATCCCAATGGCATTTCCAAGAGCTCCCGGGATCCGCACACCAGCCTCCCGTATCAACTCAAAAGACAGTTCCAGGAACACCAGCTCCACTACACTGGAAAATGGGACGCCCTCTCTTGCCTGTGCAAAGGAAAGGATCAGATTCGCCGGAAGAATCTGTGTATGAAACCGGATCACAGCCAGATAAAGTCCGGGGAGCAACGTTGCCACAGCCATGGCCAGATACCGGAGCACCCGCAGGAAGGATGCCATCTCAAAACGGTTGTACCAGTCTTCACTGCTTTCCATAAAACTGTTGAATGCTCCGGGAACCACCAGTGCCACCGGCGAATTGTCGCAGAGCAGAACTGCTTTTCCATTCAGCAGCTCCTGGGCAGCCCGGTCCGGCCGCTCCGTTGTCTGAAACTGAGGAAAGGGAGAATACCATGCTTCTTCTGTCAGCTGTTCCAGCATCCCGCTGTCCAGGATCCCGTCCACTGTAAAAGATTCCAGGCGCTCTTTCACAGCAGTCAGAAGCTCCTCATGGACCAGATCCTCCACATAAAGAAGCTGTACCACCGTATTGGAGCGTACACCGATGCTGCTCTGCTCCACCTTCAGCCTGGTATCCCGGATCCGCTTTCTCACAAGGGCCGCATTGGTTTTTACACTGTCACAGAAGCCCTCCTTGGAGCCTCTGAGGACCTTTTCCGTTTTCACCTCTGATACAGCCAACCCCGGATATCCTTTACTGGAAATTTTCATTGCTTTGTCGTATCCATCCAGAAAGAAAACTGCATTTCCCGAAAGAATGGCACCAAATACCTCCTCCATGGAAGACAGCTCCTTCACATCTGCAATTCCAAGACTGTTTCGGCGGATAAATTCCCGGATCTTTTCCTCCGGGATCTCCCAGAAATGATTGATCATTTTTCCGATAGCAGAATCATCCAGCATCATGTTTGAAACCGCAACCTCAATATAGACCATCAGACAGTCCGCCTTATGTCCCTCACCAAGGCGCATGGGCCTGATCAGGATATCATCGCAGTTTTCACACCGTTTCCGGATATACGATTCATTTTCATGAAGAGATATCGATATCTTCCTTGTTTCCATAAAGTCACCATCCTTTACAGCAAGTTCCCCCACTGCTTATTGCTTTTCGCAATTGAAACAGGGGACTTACTTGATTCGGTTAAAAAAAGAGATGCCCCAATGACATCTCTCTTAATATTCCCGCATATCCGGTTCTTATTCTTTTTTCTCGGCCTCTTTGGCCTCATTCTCCGCGCGGATAGTACGGATGATCGCTTTTCGTTGATTCTCCAGATGATGGAAAGAAATATCCTGCGCCTTTTGCACATCTCCTTCACGGATGGCTTTTACCAGTTCTTCATGCTCACTGACCAGAAGATTTCTTGTCTGCTCCTCCTTCAGATACTCTACACGATAGCGATACATCTGCTCACGGAGATTATTCAGGACCTGATTCAGACGCTTATTATCAGAAGCCTGATATATGATCTCGTGGAAAGCCACATCGGTTTCCGCCAGACGGACCAGATTTCCCTCTGCTTTTGTTTTTTCAAATTCCTTGGCTGCCACCCAGAGCCTTCCCAGCTCATCCTCTGTGATCAGCTTGCACGCTTTTTCTATGGCAACATTTTCGAGGGCGATACGCACCTCCAGAACATCGTTCAGATCCTTCTCTGTGATGCTGGCTACCTGTGCACCTCTGCGTGGGATCATCACTACAAGACCTTCCTGCTCCAGCTTGCGCATAGCCTCACGCACCGGTGTTCTGCTCACGCCAAGACGCTCTGCAAGGGCAATCTCCAGAAGTCTTTCGCCCGGCTTCAGCTCTCCCTTCAGGATTGCCTGCCGCAAGGTGTTAAAAACAACATCCCGAAGCGGCAGATATTCATTCATATCCACAGAAAAATCACTTGTCATTTGTAACTCCTCCATCTCTATTGTAAATATCCGTGGCAAATACAGTCTTTGCAAGCCCGCTCTTTCTGAGGCTTCTGGCTGCCGCGGCCATCTTATCCCTGTTATCAAAGATTCCAAACACAGTAGGACCGCTTCCGCTCATCACGGCTTTCAGCGCACCTTTTTCTTCCATAAGGTTCTTGATATTGCCGATCACAGGATACTGTCGGATGATCCCCGGTTCAAATACATTCTCCATTCTGGATGCCATGGCATACAGATCATTATTTCTGATAGCTCCGATGAGTCCATCGATGTCCGGATGTTTTCCGATCCCTTCCAGATTCAGATTCTCATAGGCTGTTTTTGTGGAAACATTGATTCCCGGTTTTCCTATCAGAACATAACATTTCGGAACTTCCGGAAGTCTGGTCAGCTTCTCTCCGATTCCCTCCGCAAGAGCTGTTCCCCGCATGATACAATACGGAACATCTGCTCCGACCTTTACTGCATGTTCCATCAGCTGTTCTTCGGTAAGCCCTAAATGGAACATCCGGTTCACACCCACAAATGCGGCCGCTGCATCGGAGCTGCCTCCTGCCATGCCTGCTGCCACCGGGATAAATTTACGAAGCTTGATGGAAAGTCCCTCTTCAACATCGAACTCCTCCATCAGCATCTGTGCTGCCTTATATACAAGATTTCTCTGATCTGTAGGAATAAACGGAAGATTGGTCGTCAGTACGATCCCCGGCCGTCTGGTCTTTCTGATATCCAGGATATCATACATACGGATGGTCTGCATGATCATGCGTACCTCATGATAACCGTCCTCTCTCTTTCCCAGAACATCAAGTCCGAGATTGATCTTTGCCATTGCTTTTAAACGCATAAGCCCCTCCATTTGTACTTTGTATACAGTATTTATACATGTATTTTATATGATTTTTACATTCTTTTCAACAGCAAAATATTCCACTTTTTATTTGATCTGACCTTCCACTTTTTTCACAACAAGAAGCGGAGTTCCCGGAGAGGGTTCCTGATTTTCCTTGAGAGCATTGATCGTCCGGATCTCCTGGATAGATGTGTGATATTTCCTTGCGATATCCCACAATTCATCTCCCGGTTTTACCATATAAACCAGGATTCCCGGCATAGCCTGGAGTTTTTTCATATCCAGTGGTTTTTCCTCTACTTTCTCAATGATAAATACCGGCTCTCTGGCAACTGCCAGAAGCTCCAGTCCTACAGTTGCCCGGATCTCGATCTCATTTCCATCTGCCATGGCTGCGGAAAGCTGCTCCAGCTTTGCTTTTAACTGATAACAGCTGTCCTGTCGGATCCCTCTTGCTTCCACCATATGGGAAAACGGTATCATTGCCTCCATGGAATAAAACGGCATATCATCATTTCCAATAATGTACAGGATCTTCAGCATGACCACGCCATCTGCCTGCACACCGTTCTCTACGATCCTGGTCTTATCGATCTTCACTTTTCCCTGACTGTGACACAGCTGGAGGACTTTTCCCTGAGTCTCCTTTACCTGGATCCTGTCACTGATCCTGCATCTAGAAAAATTACGTACCAGAAGCCGTTCCAGTACCTCATTCTTTCCTTCCGGAACACATTCACGGATCGGTGTATACACATCGGTAATGAGATCATATTCCTCTTCCCTGAAAAATTTCATATCCAGCTCCAGCACAACATCCGAAACAAGGATCCGTTCTTCCCCATCGACATCCGGTTTGGCCTCCAGACTCTGATGCATCACCGAAGCTTCGATCAGCGGGATCAGTTCCTCCGTGCAGTCCGGACATTCCACTTCTCCGGAAAAAGGCAGCGAATATTCCAGCCACTGCACCGGGGCTTCTGTATCTTCAGCTCCGTACAGCACAAAAACGGACAGCTCTCCTCTTGCCTTTACCACATTTTCCTCCGGCTTCAGATCCAGCCCCCGTACATCCATAGTATACCAGATCAGGCTGGCGATATCCGGACGATTGGAGGCAATGGTATACTCATCCTTGATCCGGAGTGTATCTTTTTTATGTACGGTAAGTCCAAGAAAACGGACTGTTTTTTTTCTGACGGATACCTCTTCTGCATCCAGCGCCACCGGCAGGCGGATCTGTTCCGTTTCATCCACAGTCGCACAAAAAGTTACCAAAGCTTTGATATTGAGCTTTCTGGAATGTATCAGGCGGATCGTAAGATCTTCAATTTCCCACTTCAGACACATTTTATCCCCGTTTATGATATTCTTCAGGTTCAAGGTTTCCTCAAATGGAAGTTTTGCAGTAAGACTGCTGACGATTCCTCTTTCTTCCCCCACATAAAGGATATCTACCTGCAGATTTCCCGTAAGAATACCTTTCCCGTCAGTAAGACGGACATCATCCATAATGATCCTGCCCTTATTCTGGATCAGTCTTCCTGCATCCGGTTTTGCATCCGGCACATTAAAATCCTCATCAAAAGTGATCTGACTTTTTGCCCTGCTTTTTTCCTTTAATATCTGCATGCTTTCTTTTTTTAATTCCACAGTCTATTCCCCTTTCTCCGACTCTTTTTTCACCGGACTGCTGCTTTCCCGGAACGTTACCGGCTTTTCCTGTTTCCGGGTTTTTATCACAATGCAGGGATAGGACGGAACTCCTGCCTCCTTAAGATCCTCCGGTCCAAGAAGTTTTGTAACAAAAAATATCCCATTCGAGGATTCTCCAAGCTCCTCTACCTGGATGCTGTATCCGCCACTCATCTGCCGCCCGTACCCTTTGGCCAGGTAAAGATCCTCTCCGGTTTCATAACTCAGCTGAAATTCCTTTTCCTTTTTTTCTTCCATAAGCCTGGAAAGCTCCTCCGGGATATCCCGGCGTTCCACAACGATGTAATCTACTGGTTTTCGTTCTTCTTCCTCCACCCGGACAAATCGACACCCGGAAAGCAGCAGTGCCAGCACGGCAGCTGTCAGCACGATCCGCAGAAATACTGCTTTTTTCATAATATAAGCCACCTGCATGATTCGTTACTGTTCACTCCGTTCTCAGTAACACGCTTTGCGGAAGATCACCAGTAAACAGTAACCATTATTCAGTATTTATTCTATGTGAGCAGGGAAAGATTTATTGCAACTATCGGATTTTCTTCGTATAATATAAAAATACCATCTTACTGCGGAACTCTCCGCAAGTATCTATAACAGAAAGGACAAAAGACATGATTCGATTCATACTTGTCTGTATCGTGGTGATCGCCTATCTGGTGCTGACCATTCCGGTTCTCCTTGTAGAATGGATCATCGGGAAATTTTCTCCCATGACTAAGGATATCAGCTCTCTGCGCATGGTACAGGCCATATTCAAATTCATCCTGTGGATCACAGGCGCCAAAGTCACCGTCATCGGCGAAGAAAACGTTCCAAAGGATCAGGCTGTTCTCTATGTAGCAAACCACCGGAGCTATTTCGACATCCTGCTCACCTACAGCCGCTGTCCGATCCGCACCGGCTATGTTGCCAAGAAGGAAATGGAGCATTATCCGCTGCTCTCCAACTGGATGCGCAATCTCTACTGTCTCTTTCTCGACAGAGAGGATATCAAGCAGGGTCTGAAAACGATCCTTCAGGCCGCAGACTATGTGAAATCCGGCATTTCCGTATGTATCTTCCCGGAAGGAACCAGAAATAAGAATGCTGATGAAACAGAAATGCTACCTTTCCATGACGGTAGCTTCAAGATCGCAGCCAGAGCCAAAAGCCCGATCATTCCTATTGCGATCAGCAACTCTGCCAATATCTGGGAGGCCAATTTCCCGAAGATGACACCTACACACGTAGTGATCGAATATGGCAAGCCTATCATTCCTTCAGAGCTTGACCGGGATACTCAGCGCCGCTTAGGTTCCTATACACAGGATATCATCAAAGAAATGCTGATCAAAAACAAAGAACTGGTGTGAACATCAAAAAAACCATATCTATGTCTGTTTTTCGACATAAGATATGGTTTTTTTATTACTGTGTACCTGCTCCCAGGATTTTTTCCGCATTTTCGATACGTTCTTTCGTTGGCGGATTGATTCCCTTCAGCGGATAATCAATATGCAGATTTTCCCATTTAAAGGTTCCGAGTGTGTGATATGGAAGAACCTCCACTCTCTCAACTGTCTTCAGTGTTGCAATAAAGTCAGCCAGCCGGTGGAGATAGTCATCCCGGTCATTGCGTTCTGGAACCAGTACGTGACGGATCCACATGGATACGCCCATATCGGAAAGCTTCCGGGCCATGGCAAGGATATTTTTATTGGTACATCCTGTGAGGATCTTATGCTGTTCCTCATCAATGTGCTTGATATCCAGCATGACAAGATCTGTGTACTTCATCAGCTCTTCCCATTTTTCATACCACGGACCCTCTTCTGTGTAAGGGTTGCCGCTGGTATCAAGTGTTGTGTGGATCCCAAGTTTTTTTGCTTTTCTGAACAGCTCAGTGAGGAAATCGATCTGTAACAGTGGCTCGCCTCCACTCACAGTAATACCGCCCTTACTTCCCCAGTAAGAGCGGTATCGACAGGCTTTTTCAAGCAGCTCATCTGCTGTGTACTCCGTCCCTGTTTTCATTTGCCAGGTGTCCGGATTGTGGCAGAACTGACAGCGCATGGCGCAGCCGCTCAAAAAGATCACATACCGGACTCCTGGTCCGTCAACAGAGCCGAAGCTCTCCAGTGAGTGGACGTAGCCAGTGATTTTTTTCTGGTCGTCCATATTTTTTATTACATCCTTTCGTGGCAGGTTCTTGCGATAACGTCAAGCTGCTGCTCTCTTGTAAGGTCGATGAACTTAACAGCGTATCCGGAAACACGGATCGTGAAGTTTGCATACTCCTCTTTTTCCGGATGCTCCATAGCATCGATAAGTTTCTCTTTACCGAATACGTTTACATTGAGGTGATGTGCACCACGGTCAAAGTATCCGTCAAGTACATTTACAAGATTCTCTGTACGCTCTTCCTCAGAATGGCCAAGTGCATCCGGGTTGATCGTCTGAGTATTGGAGATTCCGTCAAGGGCATCCTCATAGTCAAGCTTTGCAACAGAGTTCAAGGAAGCAAGAAGTCCGTTCTGCTCTGCGCCGTAAGACGGGTTTGCTCCCGGTGCCAGAGGCTCGCCGGCTTTTCTTCCGTCCGGAAGAGATCCTGTAGCTTTACCATAAACAACGTTGGATGTGATGGTAAGGATGGATGTGGTTGGCTTGGAATCACGATAGGTATGGATGTGTTTCAGCTTCTCAAGGAATGTGGAAAGCAGAGTTGTTGCGATCTCGTCTGCTCTGTCATCATCGTTACCATAACGTGGGAAGTCACCCTCAACCTGGAAGTCTGTTGTGATTCCGTCCTCGTCACGGATTGCTTTTACTTTTGCATATTTGATAGCGGAAAGGGAATCTACTACGTGTGAGAATCCGGCGATACCTGTTGCGAAGGAACGGTCAACCTTTGTATCGATAAGTGCCATCTCAGCTGCCTCATAGTAGTATTTATCATGCATGTAGTGGATCATGTTCAGTGTTCCAACATACAGATGTGCAAGCCAGTCCATCATCTGATCATATTTTGCGATTACTTCGTCATAATCAAGGTACTCGGAAGTGATCGGCTGATACTGCGGTCCTACCTGCTGTTTTGTCTTCTCATCAACACCACCGTTGATCGCGTAAAGAAGGCATTTTGCAAGGTTTGCACGAGCACCGAAGAACTGCATCTCTTTACCTGTCTCTGTAGCAGATACACAGCAGCAGATGCTGTAGTCATCGCCCCATACCGGACGCATAACATCATCATTCTCATACTGAACAGAACTTGTTGTAACAGAAATATTTGCAGCATATTTCTTGAAGTTCTCAGGCAGTCTTGAAGAATAAAGTACTGTAAGGTTTGGTTCCGGAGCCGGTCCCATATCTTCCAGTGTGTGCAGGAAACGATAGTCGTTCTTTGTTACCATGGAACGTCCGTCCTGTCCCATACCTGCTACTTCCAGAGTTGCCCATACCGGGTCACCGGAGAAGAGCTGGTTGTAAGACGGGATACGAGCGAATTTAACCATACGGAATTTCATTACGATATGGTCAACAAGCTCCTGTGCCTCTTTCTCTGTAAGAGTTCCGTTCTCAAGGTCTCTCTCAATATAGATATCAAGGAATGTGGAGATACGTCCAACACTCATTGCAGCTCCGTTCTGAGTTTTGATCGCTGCAAGATATCCAAAGTACAGCCACTGGAATGCTTCCTTTGCATTCTTAGCCGGCTGGGAAATATCAAAGCCATAGATCTGAGCCATTTCTTTCATCTTCTTCAGAGCACGGATCTGATCTGCAATCTCCTCACGAAGCTGGAAGTCATAACGTCTCATACCCTGACGGTCGCATGCTGCGAAGTCTTTCTCTTTACCTGCGATCAGATAATCAATTCCGTAAAGAGCAACTCGTCTGTAATCACCTACGATACGTCCACGTCCGTAAGTATCCGGAAGTCCTGTAAGGATCTTGTTGTGACGTGCTCTCTTCATCTCCGGTGTGTAGATATCGAATACACCCTGGTTGTGTGTTTTGAACTCATAGTTGTTGAAAACATCTTTGATCTTGTCGCTTACATGGTATCCGTAAGTCTCACATGCCTGCTCTGCCATTTTAATTCCGCCGTATGGCATGAAAGCACGTTTCAGAGGTTTGTCTGTCTGAAGACCTACAACCTGCTCCAGGTCTTTGAGTTCCTCATCGATATATCCAGGACCGTATGCTGTAATTCCTGTTACTACCTCTGTCTCCATATCAAGAACGCCGCCTTTAGCACGCTCTTCTTTCTGAAGCTCCTGAAGCTTGCCCCAGAGTTTATCTGTTGCCTCTGTTGGTGCTTCCAGGAAGGAAGCATCTCCATCATATGGTGTATAGTTCATACTGATGAAATTACGAACATCGATCTTCTCTTTCCAACGATCACCCTTAAAACCATTCCACTGTTCAAAATCAACTTTTGCCAATTTGTTACACATCCTTTCCTGTTGTCTCAATATTTCGTTCACCGCCCGCGCAGTTAGTAATATATAACATTTCTCATGACGACCATAAGATAACAGATTCCGAATTTAAAGTCAACAGCTTGGAAGTATGTTCTTTATAATATACATGTAATTGTATTATTGATAAAAATAATGAGAAAATTGTACCAGATATTGTACAATGTCGGGCGTCTGACGGACGCTCCTGGGCGGAGAGCCTGTGTCTTCTGACGGATAGTTTCTTTCCAGGGGGGGGACACTTTGGGCAGTGGAGCTCTTTCCCTTTCGGAGGGACACTTTGGCGTGGGCAGGTTTGCGAGGTGGAAAGGCGCTCGGAGTTACGAAGCCCGCTTTTCCCCCTCGCGCTCCCCCTTTCCGGGCACGTCGCTGTTCTGCGCTGTGGTATGGGGTAGTGTATTGGTAAATGCCTGCATGCTGCTGTATTGGTAGCGTCAGGCTGAGCCGATTTTTTTGTTCCGCCGGACGGAAGGCGGTCTGCGCAGCAGACCTGTTCCTGGTAGTTGTTGTATTGCTGGCGCTAATCTGCTCCTGCCTGTTGTTCTATTGCTGGCGCTAATCTGCTCCTGCCTGTTGTATTGCTGGTGCTGACCTGCTCCTGCCTGTCGCTGTATTGCTGGTGCTCACTTGCTCCCGTCTGTTGTCGCATCACTGGCATAGACCTACTTCTGTCTGTTGCTATATTGCCGGCGCTCACTTGCTCCCGTCTGTTGTCGCATCACTGGCATAAACCCGCTCCCATTAACAACAGGGAACAGGCCCGCTGCGCGGGCCGCTTTCCCGTCCGACGAAATAAAAATCGGCTCAGCCTGACACTGCCAATACAGCAGCATACAGGACTAAGCCGATAAATTAACACACTCCAAGGCGTAGCACAGCGGCGTGCCCGGAGGGGTGGGGTGTGGGGAGGGGAAACGGGCTTCGCAACTCCGAGTGCCTCCCCTCCCCACGAATTTCCCCGTTTTTTCAAAACAAAACTTTTTTACCCAAAAAACCTACAACACTTTGGAAAGAAACTCCTTCGTCCTTTCCTCTCGAGGATCCCCAAACAGTTCTTTCGGATTTCTATCCTCAAGAATCACCCCATCATCCATAAAGAGCACTCTGTCGCTGACCTCCCTTGCAAATCCCATCTCATGGGTAACCACCAGCATGGTCATGCCTTCTTTTGCAAGTTCCTTCATAACCTCAAGAACCTCTCCGACCATCTCCGGATCAAGAGCTGATGTCGGCTCGTCGAACAGAAGCACCTGGGGATTCATTGCAAGGGCTCTGGCAATGGCAACCCTCTGCTTCTGTCCACCTGAAAGCTTTCCGGGATAGACATCGGCTTTTTCTTCAAGGCCGACTCTTTTCAAAAGAGCCCTCGCCTTCTGATCAGCTTCCGCTACATTCCATTTGCCAAGGCGCACCGGCGCAAGGGTGATATTTTTCAATACTGTCATATTTGGAAACAGATTAAAATGCTGAAAAACCATTCCCACATTTTCCCTGAATTTATCTACATCCAGCTTCGGATCCAGAAGCTGCTGTCCGTTTACGGTGATCTCGCCTTCCTCCGGTTTTTCCAGAAGGTTCAGACAGCGCAGAAATGTAGATTTTCCGGAGCCGGACGGACCGATGATGCAGATACACTCACCCTTGTTTACGTGAGTTGTGATTCCCTTTAATACGTGTACGTCCCCGAAGGACTTTTTCAGATTTTTAACATCAATCACTTTCTCTCAGTCTCCTTTCAAATCTCTTCAGCAGAAGGCTCAGGCACTTCACGATCAGATAATACATGATACCTGCAACGATCAGCGGTATGAACATCTGATAAGTACGGGAAGAAACATAGCTTGCCGCTTTTGTCAGATCCATGATACCTACATAACCTAAAATAGATGTTTCTTTGATCAGCTGGATAAACTCATTACCCATTGCCGGAAGGATGGTTTTTACAGCCTGCGGAATGATAATGAAACGCATGGTATCTTTGTACCCAAGGCCCAGAGAACGACCTGCCTCGCTCTGCCCCTTGTCTACAGATAAAATACCTCCGCGGATAACCTCGGAAACATATGCACCGCTGTTGATACCGAAGCTGACCACTGCTGCCACATATCCCAGCCTGCTGTGGAACACTGCAAAATAGATGATCATCAGCTGAAGGACTGACGGTGTTCCACGAATCACATCAACATAAATATCCGCGATCGTGGAAAGAATGGTTCTTCTGCCTTTTTTCGCAGCTCCAAGACGTACCAGAGCCACTACAAGACCGATCAGGATACCTACGATCACTGACAAAAGGGAAACGATCAGTGTAATCCCAAGACCATTAATATAAAACTTCCAACGATTATCCTGAAGGAAAATAAAGCTTAAAAGTCCCAGAAAACCATCGGTTGCTGCTACATCTGTCACATCCTCGCTGTTTTCAAGTGTGTCCACAAAATACTTCTGATAAAGATCATCATATTCCCCGGATTTTTTTACTTTTGCAAGCCCGTCATTGATGATCTGGACAAGCTCTGTGTTTCCTTTTTCAATGCAGAAAACCGTATCCTCTGCTGTACTTGGCACGGACTCATACTGCAGATCTGAGTTCTGTTTGCAGTAGATCTCAGCCATGATATTGTCGATCAGAACTGCATCTGCTCCACCGTTTTTCAGCTCCATGACTGCGCTGGAAGCGTTTTTAAATCTTTTTACTTTGGCATCCTTAACTTCACCGTAATCGGTAGTCTCGCCGGATGCGATCATATCACTCTGTGCACCCTCCAGAACTGCAACGGTTTTTCCGGACATCTCCTCAAAATCCTTGATCGGATTATCCTTACGGCTGATGATGCACTGTGTACCGGTGTAATAAACATCGGAAAAATCAACGCTTTTTTTACGGTCCTCCGTAGGTCCGATCCCGGCTGCGATCACCTGTACATCACCAGCCTCCATGGAACCCATCAGGGAATCAAAGGGCATATCCTTCCATACCAGCTTTACGTTTTCTTCCTTGGCGATCGCCTCCAGAAGATCGTAATCAAAACCTGTAATATTTCCATTATCATCCAGGTATTCAAACGGTGAATACTCTGCGTTCGTTCCTATGACGATGGTCTGCTGTTCTGCCGCTTTTACTGCCACTGCACTGCTGAAATATACCGGCAAAGCCATGATCATACACAGTACAAAACAGATAAGAGCTCTGCTTTTTCCATTGCGTCCCATTATTTTCCCCTCCTGCTATTCATATTTTTTTCCGTAGCCAAAAGCACCTTCCATGCCACAGATGCCCGCTGCAAAAGCAGCTGCCTCTTCAAGACTTTCACAGATCGCGGTTTCCTCCGCCATGCCGTTTTTCATTCTTCCGATATACCCGGTAAGGAAAGATGCGATCAGTGAATCCCCAGCGCCAAGAGTATCTTTTACTTCCGTAAGTGGCGCTGCCGGCTGTCGATAAAAATTCCTTCCGTCATAAAGAATGCAGCCCCTGGCTCCTCTGGAGGCCATGGCAAGCTTCGGCCCCATGGAGATGATCTTTTTCAGATGCTCTTCTGCCTCCTGGTCGGTTCCGTCAAAGGAGCAAAATGCGTAAGTAACCTCCGGTGCTGTTTTTTCATAATATTCCTCTGTGGAATCATCAGAAAAGTCAAAAGAAACCGGAATTCCCGCCTCTTTGATCTTATGCAGCTCTTCCTCCGTAAAAGAGTAATTTCCGCTATGTACCACGTCAAAGCCTTTCATATATTCCAGATCAAAACGATCAAGGATATACGGTGTTTTTCCACGGATACCACCATCATTAAAATCCAGGAACTCACGGTCTCCGTCTTTTAATGTGATCCTGGAATAACCGTTCTCGCCATGCAGCTGTCTGCACTTTACGGTTTCCACGCCGATTTTTTCCAGTGTATCCATGATCAGCTCTGCTCTGTCGTCATCTCCGAAATATCCCATATACGCTGTTTTTTCACATCCGGCCATCTTTCCGTAAACACTGACGTTTACGCAGTTTCCGCCTGGATACATGGTTTTCAGATGATCATAGATATCCACTACATTGTCTCCGAAGCCAAGAAGCCTTGTACTGTATTTACTCATATTTTCCCTTTCTCTGTGCACAGGCACAGCAGCACCTTTAGTACTCTACAACGCCCATATATCTTCTCATATCCAGCGGATGACGGCGTTTATCCTGGAGAGCGGTACGGTAAACGGTCGTCATGGTGTAGAACAGCATCGGAGTAAAATATTCCACGCAGCTGTCATCAATTGCTTCCATACCAAGCTTATCCGCATCGATCACTTCGTATTTCTTTCCGTATTTTTCAAGGAAAGTCAGCACACGCGCATCCATCATACGGTTTCTGCCCCGGCTCATCATAAGGATATAAAGATGATCCTCATCCGTTACCTCAAACGGTCCGTGGAAATATTCCGCACTGTTCAGATAACCGCAGTCCATCCACTGCATTTCCTGAAGTGAGCAGATCGCAAAGCCATATGCCTGAGAATAGGAAGCTCCCGATGCCATGATATAAAGGTTCGGTTCCTCTGAATATTTTTCTGCAAAAAGCCATGCTGCATTCTGCTGATCCTTCACTGCAACTGCAATAACATCATCGATCTTTTCAAAGCCTTCCACGATCTTATCGTAAAGCTTATATCCCGGCTCCTGTACCTTCATCAGCTCATTAAGAATACGAAGTACGATTCCCTGAGGCTTCTCTGCTTCCTTTACCCCCGGTGCCCAGTCGTATACAACGGAGATCCATTTATCGGTATCACATGGGGAACCTGGCGCATGTGTCATTGTAACAACAGCCGCACCTGCATCCATTCCTGTTTTTGCTGCCTCCAGACACTCCTTTGTCTTGCCACTGTGGGAGCAGATGATCAGAAGACTGTCTTTTCCCAGCTTCTTCGGCGGTGTCAGTGCAAACTCTCTTGCAGGGATCCACTGTGCATCCATCACTGCGGATTCCGCACGGACAAAATAATATCCCGGATACAGATCCACAAGAGATCCTCCGCATGCAAGAAAATACACATTTTTGATTGTTCCATGCTCTTTGTTGATCTTATTTACGATTTTTACTGCGTCCATTTTCATCCTCCGGTTTTCGTGGAAATTCGTCTGGTAATCCTCTGAATCCATTGAAAATACAGGTTTTTTCGGATTTTCAGATGAATTTCTCCTTCTTGTACTTTTGCATTTTACCTTTTTGAAGAATATAACATATTATAACGTTATAGTAAAGAGTATATTCATGATTTATGATTAATTATTCATCCAATATACCTTCTGACGCACTGCAGAGGTTTGTCCCTTACTGGACAAATACATCCGCACTATAGTAAAATATCTTTTATGAACAACCTCAGAAAGGATATTTTCATGTTAAATAAAAATTCGATCCAGCCGCTTTACAAGCAGCTTATGGATATCATCACCCAGCAGATCAAAAACGGTACTTATAAGCCCGGAGAAAAAATCCCCACTGAGCCGGAGCTTGCCGATCTTTACCATGTCAGCCGGATCACTGTCCGACGTACCGTGGAGGAGCTTTGCACACAGGGCTATCTTATCAAGCATCAGGGAAAAGGAACCTTTGTAAAATCCCCCATGATCTTCCGGAAATTTGAATCCCAGAAAAATATGAGCTTTTCCGAATCCTGCCGTCAGAATGACCGGATTCCGGAATCTCACGTACTGTCCTTCTGCAAAAAACCTGCGAACAGCGTAACCTCTGATTTTCTGCAGCTTACTTCGGATGAGGAAGTTTTTTTCCTGGAACGTCTTCTTCTGGCTGACAGTATTCCGGTTATTGATGTTCACACCTGGCTCCCCACACGGCTTTTCCCGGATTTTGATCCGAACGCTGTAGAAAACGGTTCTTTTTTTGAATATATCAAAAACACCTACCGCTGTACGATCGCAGAATCCAGCCGCAGCACTATTTCTGTTACTGCAGCCTCCCCGGATATGGCAAAAACTTTGCGTCTGTCTTCCGGCGATCCCGTGCTGATCCTGGATTCCTATATGGAAGCTCCTGATGGAAAACCGCTTTACATCAGCCGTGAATACATTGCAGGTTCCCGCTATACGATTTCATTTTGAAGAATCAAAAAAACGGCACAGAAGTGTTATGCTGCCAATACAGCAGCATACACCTCTGTGCCAGTATTTATTTATCCAAAAACATTACTGTTCACTCCGTTCTCCGTAACACGCTTCGTGATGCACAGAATCTATCCTTTATCTTTTCAAGACTCCGATCCATCACTGCCTGTCATCTGTGCCTCAATGGCCTTTCCAAGGCGGTTATAGATCGTCACCGCATCCTCCACATGGAGTGGGCTTCCGGTATTTCCCGATGCGCCTGCCGTTACCAGTATGTATTCCCTGTCGTAGACCTCTGCAAAGCTTGCCAGGCACAGACCCGCCTCGCTGGTATATCCTGTCTTGCCGCCCAGGATCTTGCCGCCGGTAACGGAAGGGTCAGAAAGATTTTTGAACATGGTACTGTAATATGTGATCCCGCTGGGATGGATATTCGTCACTCCTGTGGAATGCCGCGGACTCTCAATGATTTCTCTGAACGTATCGTTCCGAAGCGCATACCTGAGCAGCACCGCAATATCTCTCACTGTACTGTAATGATCCGGATCATGAAGCCCTGTCGTATCACAGAAATGTGTACCATTCATTCCAATCCTCTGTGCCTTCTTATTCATCAGCTCCACAAATCCATCCCTGGAACCGCCTACGGTATCCGCCAGTGCGATACAGCACTCCGCACCGGATGGCAGCATGGCACCATAAAGAAGGTCGATGGCCCGCACGGTCTCACCGGGCTGAAAGCCTGCCTGGGTGGCATCCTGCTCATAAAGCCCCTGGAACATTTCCTGGGTCAGAGTGATCTCCTGATCCAGATCATCCAGGTTCTCAATAGCCACGATCACCGTCATGATCTTCGTCATGGAAGCCGGATAGATCTTCTCATCGCCCTTCATATTTCCGATGATCTTTCCGCCTTTTACCTGCATCAGCACTGCGTAGGGACTGTTGATACCGCTCATCTCAAGCTTACGGACAACCGGTCTCTGCAGAGACTCCATCCAGTCACCTACCCCTTTATTCCAGCCGATGATCACTATAAGTGTCAGGATCACGATAGCCTCTACCACCAGGCAGAGTATCATTTTTATTTTGTTTACCTGTTTTTTTATTTTCTTCGCTTTACGCTTTTTTGATCTCAATTTATACTCCCTGTTCCGACAAATTCATCTGTAAGTTTTACTTACAGAAACGTTTTCCCCATCTTTTTTATATTAACATGATTATTATTGTCTTCTGTAAAATCTATATGAAAAAGCTCTGATGAGCTTTCGGTCTGTTACAACTCTGTTTGTGCCTTATTGTAGGATTTTTGCCCCCAAAAATCAAGGTGTATAAATGTATAAAAAAATACCCCATACAAAGTTTCCTCTGTACAGGGTATTTAAAATTTATTACTGAGCTAATTTAATCGGGTTAAGCTTAACACCAGGTCCCATTGTCGGAGCGATTGTAACGCTCTTCAGATACTGACCTTTCAGTGTGCTAGGTCTAGCCTTTGTGATAGCTCCCATAAGCGTCTGGAAGTTGTCGCTTAACTGCTCCTCGGTAAAGGAAGCCTTTCCGATCGGAACATGGATGATGTTGGATTTGTCAAGACGATACTCGATCTTACCTGCTTTAATGTCGTTAACAGCTTTTGTTACGTCCATTGTTACAGTACCAGCTTTCGGGTTTGGCATTAAACCTTTCGGTCCAAGTACACGACCAAGACGACCTACAACGCCCATCATATCCGGTGTTGCAACTACAACGTCAAAGTCAAGCCATCCCTCGTTCTGGATCTTCGGAATGAGGTCCTCAGCTCCTACGAAGTCTGCTCCTGCTGCCTTTGCCTCTTCTGCCTTAGCATCTTTAGCAAATACAAGTACACGAACTTTTTTACCTGTTCCGTGTGGCAGAACAACTGCTCCACGGATCTGCTGATCTGCGTGACGTCCATCGCAGCCTGTACGGATGTGAACTTCGATGGTCTCGTCGAACTTAGCTACAGCTGCTTTTTTAACAAGGCTGATAGCCTCTGGTGCATCATATAATGTTGCGCGGTCTACTGCTTTCGCAGCTTCCACATATTTCTTTCCTCGTTTCATTTCTATAACCTCCTGTGGTATTTGCGGGGAAAAGCCCTCCCACTTGAAAATTTCACTTTTTCTACGGGAACCCCGAACTTAAGCTTCGGTATTTATTAGTCTACGACTTCGATTCCCATACTTCTTGCTGTACCGGCGATCATGCTCATAGCAGCCTCGATGGATGCTGCATTGAGGTCTTTCATCTTCAGCTCAGCGATCTCCTGAACCTGTGCCTTAGTAACTTTAGCTACTTTGGTCTTGTTCGGTGTACCGGAACCAGATTTGATGTTTGCAGCTTTCTTAAGAAGAACTGCTGCCGGCGGAGTCTTGGTTATGAAGCTGAAACTTCTGTCAGCGTAAACAGTGATGACAACCGGGATGATAAGATCTCCCTGATCAGCTGTTCTTGCGTTGAACTCCTTAGTAAACTGTACGATGTTTACACCATGCTGTCCAAGAGCCGGACCTACAGGTGGTGCTGGAGTTGCTTTACCAGCCGGAATCTGTAATTTGATATATCCTGTTACTTTCTTTGCCATTTTCGGCACCTCCTATGTGGTATTGGCGGGGGTGTGTCCCTCCCACTTGCTGTTACCTTGTTTTTGAATTACTCAGCTTTTTTGATTTCTGTGAAACTTATTTCTACCGGTGTTTCACGACCGAAAAGCTCAACATTGATCGTTACCGTCTGTTTCTGCATGTTGATACCTGTGATCACACCTGCGGTATCTTTCCATGCACCACCGGTAACGACTACCATGTCGCCCTCTGCGAAGTCCACTTCGATATCCGGTTTCTGGATACCAAGCGGCATCATTTCCTCTTCTGTAAGAGGCACAGGCTTTGATCCCGGTCCTACGAATCCTGTAACACCGCGGGTATTACGGACAACGTACCAGGTATCGTCATTCATCACCATATTGAGAAGCACATAGCCTGGAAACATCTTTTTCTGAACCTGTCTTGAGGTTCCGTTCTTCATCTCCACTACATCCTGCAGCGGAACACGTACCTCCAGGATCTGGTCTTCCAGGTGTCTGTTCTCGATCGTCTTTTCAATGTTGGCTTTTACCTTGTTCTCATACCCGGAATAGGTATGGACAACGTACCATTTTGCTGCTTCTGACATATAATCACCTTGTCCTTACTTCATTAAGAAATTAATGCATTCCAGAATTCCGGAATCCATTACACTGATAACCACTGCCAGGATGATCGTGATGATCACGACCACAACAGTCTGCTTTGCCAGTGTGGGACGGTCTGTCCAGACAATCTTCTCAAATTCTGACTGAAGTCCCTGAAACCAACTTTTCTTCTGCGGCTTATCCTCAGATTTCTGTTTTTCCATAGCATAACCTCACAAATCTCTGTGATTACTTTGTTTCCTTGTGCAGAGTGTGTGTATGACAGAACTTACAATATTTCTTGGTCTCCATTCTCTCAGGATGGTTCTTTTTCTCCTTCGTCATATTGTAGTTACGCTGCTTGCACTCGGTGCATGCTAATGTAATCTTAACGCGCACAACTTCCACCTCCAGTGTTTTCATTTGCATGGTCTTCTATGCCGCCCGGAACGTATATCCGTCGTCATTTTCGGGCATAAAAAAAAGACCTAACTTCCATGTCACTCGTCAATTTTATCACAGAGCAGGTGTGCAAGTCAAGCCTTTTTCGCTTAAATATAAAGAATTTCACAGATTCCGTACGGACGTCTCAAGTGCGCAAACCCGATTCTGCTTCGCTGCATTTCGTTTTCGGGACGTCGCCCCTGTACAGAAAGTAATAAGAAGACCCTTATGTGCAGGCACAACATGTCTTCTTCTGTCTTCCTGCACACTTTCAACTTCTATTAAAAGTAGTCATAACCACCGTGGATATCCACTACACTGCCGTTCATATATCCGTTGGACAGCACTGCATAAGCCATATCCGCCACTTCCTCCACAGTTCCAAACCTGTGGAGTGCGATCTTCCGGTTGATACGGTCATAGCTCTCCTGGGTGCGGGCGCTGTGCCACGGAGTTTCGATGAAACCAGGTGCAATAGCGTTGACTGTGATGCCCTTTGGCTCAAATTCCTTTACCAGGGATCTTGTCAGAAAATGGATGGCTGCCTTGGTGACTCCATATACAAGGGAGGAAGAATACGCCTGCTGTCCTGCATAGGAACCGGTAAAGAGCACACTGCCGCCCTCTACCATCATGGATCTCAGCTCTTTTACCATAAATACAGGTACGGAAAGATTGGTGTTTACGATCCGTGTCCACTCCTCAAAGCTGTAGTCTTCATATTTTGCGTAGGTGCTGATGCCGGCATTGCTTACAAGCCAGTCAATATGGTCTGTCTGCTTTTTCAGCTCCTCCACAAAAACCATCATCTCTTCATAGGAAGACATATCTGCCTTTATCAAAGTCACCTGAGATCTTTTTTCCTCAGGAAGGCTCTCCTGAAACGACAGTGCCTTCTTCTCATCATGTCCATATGTTACGAAGATCCTGTCAGCTTTTGCTGACTCTGCCAGGATCTTTTCGGCGATCCCTCTTCCGATTCCGGAGGTACCGCCTGTGATCACAGTTATTTTTCCCATTTTACAGCTCCATCAGTTCATCAAATATCGGTTTCGGTATATAAGGCTGCTGATTGTGGATCGGCTCGCCCAGACAGGTCTTCGGGTATGCGTAGGTTCCATGCTCCAGCATGATCTCCAGAAGCTCCGGCCCGTTCTGCTCCAGGAATCCACCGGCATATTTTTCCACGTCTTCTCCCTGGATGCGCTTTGCAGGAATTCCGTAAGCCTGCGCCACATCTGTAAAATCGCAGGACGAGAATCCGCTGCCATCGGAGGTATCCGCATATACACAGTCAAAATAATCTCTCTGAAGATGACGGATCATTCCCAGAGCCTCATTATTCATTACGATCATCTTCACTGGGATATTCTCACGCTTCACCCACTGCAGCTCCTGGATATTCATCTGGAAGGCTCCGTCTCCGCAGATACATGCCACCGGCTTGCCGGTAGCATAATAAGCTCCGATAGCCGCCGGAAGTGCATATCCCATAGCACCATGTCCGCCGGAAAAAAGTGTCTTCTGCCCCTGCTGATTGTGGAAGGACTGATAGCTCCATACCATATGCTGTCCCACATCCACAGCAACCGCTCCGGTATCGGAAAGCTGATCACTCAAATATGCGATCATGCGGTTCGGATAACGCTGCGGTGTCTCATCGTCCACTTTCCAGAGTTCCTTACGGATCTTCTGGCAGACAGCAAGCCATTCCTCATAGGAACCGATCTGTGCCTGCTGCTCTGTCAGCTTACGCACCACAGTCTCTGCGCTAACGCAAAAGCATTTCTCACCTTCTCTTCCCTCATGGATTTCTCTTTGAAGATTATAAGGATCAATATCCACACGGATGATTTCAGCATTCTTCGCAAACTCATGAACCTTAGTACCAATCTGACGGGTACACAGGGAAATTCCAAAGCAGAGCAGAAGGTCGCTTTTTGCATTGGCGATCATATTTGCATACCGGTGTCCGTAAGCACCTCCGATGCACCCGAAGTTCAAAGGATCATCAAAGCTCAGTGCGGACCGGGCAAGTACGCTTGTGATCACCGGAATGTGATGGGCACGCGCCAGATCTGTGAGCATTTTTTCTGCTTCTCCGGAAGCTCCGTGACCGATCATAAATACCGGCCGTTTTGCAGTCCTGATCTTATTCAGAATATATTCTGCCGCCTCTGCTCCATCAGAAGAATCCGCCTTTGCAACTGCATCCCTGTAAAAGGCTGCCCCGTTTTCCGGATCATTTTTTCCATATACAGCTGTCTCGATCTCTTCCTCGGAAAATTCCATATCATAAACCGGATCTTCCACCTCGCCTCTCTGCACGTTCATAGGAAGATCGATAAGAACCGGCCCTTTCCGTCCTGTATTGGCGATCTGCCATGCAAGATTCAGTTCACGAACGATATTTTTCGGATCACGGACCTGCACCGCGTACTTGGTTACCGGCTTTGCCATGGAAACCATATCGATCTCCTGAAAGCCCTGCTGACGAAGGCCTGTAATACCGGAATATTCATAGGTATTCAGCTGTCCGGTGATAAAGATCACCGGAAGAGAATCGAAATACGCATCTGCCACACCGGAAAGCAGATTGGCAGCTCCCGGACCACTGGTGGCATAGGCACAGCCGCAGGCATTCTTTGCCTGAGCATAACCGCAGGCGGCAAAAGCAGCTCCCTGCTCATGATAGCTGGAATGACTTCTTACATGGGGATTCTTCTCAATGGAATCTACCAGATGTGCGATCATGGTTCCCTGGTATCCAAAGAAATCATGAATCCCTTTTTTCTGCAAAAATTCCACAACATAATCTGTAAGCTTGACCTTAGACATATTTTTTTACCTTCTCCATATACGAGATCCTTCCTGTTTTTTCCAGATACTTAAGATACAGGTCAAAAACCTCCGGATCTGTTTCAAATGCTTCTTCATATTTCAGGCAGCGATCATTCATCCTGGTATATCCTGCAAATGCTTTTTCCAGTTCCACATAATCTTCATTTTTGAAGAGATTCCGGATATAGCTGAGCTTTTTGCGATAAGCCAGTGCACAGGTATATTTTTCCCCGCAGAATTTTGCATAATCCCAGCACTGTGCAAGATATTCCCGGTAATTCATTCCAAACTGCCTGCGCTTTTCCCTTTTCTTCCTGACAGAAGCAAATTTCTTCAGTTCCTTTGACTGCTGCAGAAATTCCTCACATGGGATCAGTGTGCTGCACACCACCAGCGAGCCGGGAACATAGTTTTCCATTGACTTATTTCGATAATTTTTGCCGTAGGCCCGGGTGAGATAGCTGTCTGTGTTTCCCGGGACCATAAAGGATTCTCCTCCAAGCATTGCCTCCCCGGGATTTTCAAAAATATGCGCAGGAAAATAAAGATTCTGGTCAAAATATCGGAGTACATATGTTTTTGCGCCATCCTGCGGCTGCCGGAGCAGATCCCGGAATATGCTCTTTGCCAGCCAGCCTCGTCCGCAAAGGGAAAGGACTCGCACCATCCAGATACATCCCAGCTCACGCCGGTTCCGCCACTTGCCTTTTTTTCCGTAGATCCTCTTCCATCCCTCTTCGCGCATACGGTTCCAGAGATATTTTCCCTTTGGACCATATTCACACTGCAGCGGAAGGATATTGATCCCCAGTCCCGGATGTTTGTATTTTCCATACTCGTCCAGCTTATAAAACAATGTATCTTTATCTGTATAACGCAGAAAAAATCCGGGGAAACGGCTGTTATTCTCCATAGATTCCAGAGCTCTGCGCAGCTCCGGTTCTTCGTCAAAGATGTTTTTAAACCGGGCCATATCACCGGTCTTCATATAAATATCATTGCTTGCCGGATTCATGGGAAAAGGGCGCTCCGTTACCGCACAGAGGGTAAGATACGGAGAAAGATAATATGTGATCTTATTTTTTCTGCATATGGTATCTATTTCTTTTAGAAGTTCCAGTACTTTCTGCTGTTCTCTGTTCAATACACTCTGCCTCGTTTCTGTTGATCTGTCATTACAGGATCCGCTTCAGAAGCTCCTGAAGCTCCTCCTGACTTTTATACTTATCTAGCCAGCTGTTCAGAAATTCTGTCACGTCTGCCTTCTTTGCGAAAAATCCGGTACGCCGGCTTCCATCGTAAAGATCCTCCAGGAAGATCCTGGAAAGCTCATTTTTTATATAGGGATGCGGCTCATGATCCAATGCCAGGAAATAATTTTCGAAGGCTTCCCGGGTACGCCCCTGTTTCTTCCGGATATCTCCCAGAAGCTTGTATACCTCTCCCTGCCATTCCTTATGGACCAGAAAGCTGCGGATCTCCTCTGCCAGATATTCCATCTCGCCCTCTTCCTCACTGCACAGGATCCTGGTACGGCCCTCTGCCAGTGCTTTGGGATAGCCGAATCTCTGCCATGCACAGGTAAGTGCCTCTTTGTACACTGGCTCCTCAAGGGTTCCCTCCCTTGGAGAATTACCGGTGATCCCCAGTTCTTTGCAAAGCTCTCTCACCAGCTCTTCCAGCTCCCCTTTTGTACGGACGGAATATACCTTCGCAAGATAAAGAGCGCCTCTGATCTCCTCATCCTCCGGCATCAGTCTGCTCCAAAATTCCATCAGAGAGAGTGCTTCTGATCTTCTCTGGCTTCCAAGCAGATCCCGACAGTCCCGGATCGCCTGGGACTTCTGTTTTTTCAGGAATTTATCCAGTTCCAGCTGCACAATGCCGTTATTGGTGCATTCTCTGGCTTTCAGATACTCTGCCATTGCTTCGTTCCGGAGGCCCTTTTTCCAGAGAAGATCCCCCTTATATTTCATAAAATATCCATCCTGGGGAAATACTCTCAGGCAGTAAGACAGAAATTTCTCCGCTTCCGAAGCATTCTGCGGTCCTTCCAGGCGCTCCATCACAAACCGGCATTTAAATTTCAGGAATCCCGGAGCATCCGGATATTTTCTGAGAAGATCATCCACGATCGCCTCTGCTTCCTGCATTTCTTTAAATTCATAGTGGCTGGCTGCTTTTCGGAAACGGCGGATATCCTCCACTGTCTGCTCCATTTCCGGAGTAAGATGATCCATTTTCTTGCGTACCTCGTACATACGGTATGCCTTGGAAACACGCTCCTGATAGATCAGTGTCAGCATGGCCGCCTGAAAAGCCTTATCCTCCAGCGGAATCAGGATCGGATGATAGAACGGACGGATCCCGTTAAAATCCTCACGCCCGATAAACTCCATGCTGAGCTGTACACGGTAATACTCCTCAAAGATCTCACCAAGCACATCATATCTTCTCTCTTTCAGCAGGGTCTCCGCTGTTTTTTCGGATCTCATCAGTCGGGCAGACACATCCCGGGCTACAACACCGGCTTTGATTCTTCTTCGTCTGTCATCCTGTTTATGGTCTCCCTTTGCCATAAGAAGGCAGTAGAATTTGCGGAAAAGCATCTGTCTGCGGATACGTTTTTTGTCGATCCTTGGCATATATTCATCCCGCACCTCCTGATAGCTGGCGCCCGGAACATCAACAGACTCATGAGATTCTCTTTCCCCATGAGGCGGTATATAGGACCATTCGTCCCCGTAATGCCAGATCAGATAATCGCTGGTCCTGTGAGGGATCATAACCTTTTCGCCCTCGAAGTCCATATATTTTACAGGGAACATCATATCCTTGTCAAAAAGAAACGGGCAGCCTCCCCATCGCATGGCATAGCGGCTGCACTCCTCTTCTTTATAAGAAAACATGATCTTCTCCAATTTCTTTAAGGTTCTGTCCTTTCCGCAGAAGGTATAGCGGAAAAGCCAGTACAGATACCGCCAGGGAGAAATTTCCCATCTGACTCCCACGACCATGCTGATATTCAGAAGTTCCGTATAGATCATCATATGGTCCCGGTATTTCTCATACTCACGGTCATCATCCGGAATGGGATCCAGAGTCAGTACGTCAATGATCTCACCAGCCTTGTCGTCCCCTATGATCTGATGCTTGTGGATCGCACAGGTATCCGTACTTCCGTAGCGCGGAAAACCGTTGGTATAATTACGATCCACTTCTGCACAATAAACCGCCCGGTTCGGCGGCATCTCGTTCTGACATATTTCTACAAATTTATCCCAGTCACTTTTGGGCATGTAAATGTCCACATCATCGTCCCATGGGATAAAGCCTTCATTTCGAAGAACACCGATCAGAGTACCTCCGGCCATTACATATCTAAGATCATGCTTTTTGCAGATCGCATCAACCTCCCGGAAGAGCTGCAAAAGAAGCTTCTGTTTTTCTGTCATCTGTCAACCTCTTTGATTAATTATTTTCAAAAGCTCAGCCAGAGTTTCTGATTCTTCATAAAAAAATCTCGTACATTCTGTCCGTCTGTCACGAATCATGATGACCAGCTCCTGAAGCAGATAGCGAAGACCATTTCCCTCAAAATTAAAGCTATAGCGTTTCAGGAATTCCTGACCTTCTATTTTGGCTTCAAAATATCCGGTATTCCACCAGTCACCGGGTACGGTGATACGCCCCCTGGTTCCGATGATCGCAAGCTCGTTTTCCACATCCACCGTTGTTCCAATCTCAATGGTCGCCAGTGCCCGGAGATACTTCATCGTGATCATATCATAAATAAAGCAGCCGTCACTGCTTTTCACCGCATTGCTCTTCACCTCCAGGTAATCCTTACCGAGAAGCTTGATGCATGCACACAGCGCCTGGCTGACTGTTTCGCTGAAATTTTTTCCGCCCTCAAAATCATCCTGTGAAATCGCGCATTTTACAGCTACCACATCTCCCACAAGCGCTCCATGTGTCAGCCAGACGAGCTGCGTAAAAGCGCGCAGATAGACCATGGTAAGCTTCTCTACCAGAACAACCTGATGTGCCTTTGCCAGTGCAAACAGCTCTCTTATCTCTTCCGGTTCCAGAGCCATAGGCGTGTCACTGATCACATATTTATCACATTCCAGTGCCTTTCGGATATAATCTGCCCTGTTTTTCAGACCGGATCGGATATAAATGATATCCAATCCTTCCAGAAACTGCCCGTAATCTGTACCATAAGAGTCAAGTTCGTATCTGTCACAGAATTCTCTCGCAACAAAAACGTCCTCGGAATACACACTTTCTACATGCAGTCCGCTGACATACTTGGACTCCATCACCATTTCGTTGTCCTCTGTATCATCCGTAACAATGCCCATGCTGTAGATCATACCCTCACTTCTGAGCTTGGTACTGGAAATATTTTTGGTACGTTCCAGATAAACGACCTCACAGTAATTCTTCAGATAATCAAATTTGCCACGCCAGTCCGAACCGACTACCAGAAGGTCGATATTGTATTTTGTAATGTCATTTAGCTTCTGCCCCTGATATTCCTCTACAATGATCTCATCCGCAAAACCAGTCTTGCGGACATTTTCGATACGCTTCAGAAGGCTGTCCTGTACATTCAGCTTGCCGCGTTCGATATCATAGCTTTCACTGGTGACACCCACAACAAGATAATCCCCCAGCTCCCTGGCTCTTTTCAGAATATTGTAATGTCCCTGGTGGAACAGATCAAAGGTACCGTAAGTAATGACTTTTTTCATTATTAATTTAATCCTGCGCTTTCTCTTCTTTATTTTTCAAAAGCACTTCCATTTCCCCCTGCGGTTCTGTGATCTTTAATATATCATCCAGGTCCTGGAGCTGCTCAAATTCCTGTGGAGCTCCGGCATCATCCATGCCTTCCTCCATCTCAAGATCCTCATCTACAAAGAAATCCTCGCCACGGATTTCTTCCGTCTCTTCTGTCTCATGTTCCAGTACAGCCGCCACATCGTCCTTCACCTTACGTGCATCCTCCTCGTCCAGAGTTGCCGCAAGCTCCTCAATGGCTTTCTTTCTTTTCAGTATGATCTCATAACGGTCATCTTCATCATATTCATCCTCAAGTCCTTCATCCTGCACCTGCCTCTCACGTTTGAACAGAATAAATGTAAGCAGGTTCAGTACCCCTCCGTAGAGGAAAGATACCGGCTTGCTTCCAAGGATCAGCACAAGCACCCAGGATACTCCGAAAAGCACCCAGACATTCAGCATCTGCGGGATGCTGAGAAGAAGCAGGCCGTTGAGTACGATCATGATCGGATAATGGAAAAAATAAATCCCCATGGTATTTCTTCCAACAAAGGTAACCGGCAGCTTCACATCCGGGATCAATGCCAGAAACGTCAGCACCAGCACAAAAGATACCAGATACATCAGAAGGCGGATCAGCATTCCTGTGATATCATCCATTCCCGATAACTGATACGTATGATTCCCACGGAAAATATCTACCGGGATCTCATTGGCGATCATAAAATTCGGAACTGCATACAAAAGCAGGGCTGAAACCAGGAGCAGGATCCATTTACCCTTGAATTTACGGACCACGTCTGTGTAATCACTCTTCCACAGATAGCCTGCCACAAAAAACGGAAAAAATACAACAATCCTGGAGCTTGAAAGATAGGTTGTAAATTCCGGTCTTGTTCCTGCCCACAATGCAAAAATAATGCTCAGAGGCACGATAAAACGTATCTTGCCAAGTGCTTCGATAGTCAGCCTGTAGATAAACAATGCCAGCACATACCACATAACTGTTCCGGACGGACGGAGCAGCTCATAATCCATGCTTCTGCCGGTCCAGATATAAGCATACCAGGTCAGACTGTATCCAAGAATATAAGGGATCAGCAGATTCTTCACATTCTTCAGTACATCCTGTGGCTTCTTGGAAAGATATCCAGATATAAAAATAAAAGCAGGCATGTGAAAAATGGTGATCCCATACCATACATAACGCACCACCATGTCCACCTTGACCAGCTGAAATGCGATCAGATGATTAAATACGACAAGAAAGATCAGTACTACTTTAATGTTATCGACCAGGTAAGAATACGGAACTCCCTGGCTATCCGTTCTCTGTTTCATTTGTTTCCACCTTGTAATATTTGATAAAAGTATGAATAAATAATAACATATATTTATGAATTTGGAAATAAAGAATTAATATATGTCAGAATTATTCACCTCTTCCAGAATTTTTCAACGGTATTTCCATATCCCGTGGAGCGCATAGGAAACAAAGAAAAACAGACTCTTCAGCGGACCATATCCCACATACCGATACACCTGATAAGTCATTGCCGCAGACTTCAGCTTATTTCTGGATTTTCCCCCTTCACTGAGCCGGTATTTCAGGTAAGGTCTGTTGATCCCTGCTGCAAATCCTCCCTTTCTCAGGATCCGGAGCCAGGTAATGTAATCTTCATGGCTGTCATCATGCTCCATTGGAAACGCAAGTGCATCTTCTCTGCGCAGCAATACGGAAGAACAGTTGATGCTGTTATGCTTCAGAAGCTCCCTGTATGTGATCCGTTCCTTTACCGGAATATATTTGCCGGTAGTGCGCCCATCCGGCGTCATCAGTTCTCTTCCGGTGGAGCAGATCGCACAGCCGGTCTGTTCCATAACCTCTGTCTGGGCTTTCAGCTTGCCCTTTTCCCACCAGTCATCCGCATCCAGAAATGCGATATATTTTCCCCGGGCTTCCTTTACGCCCCGGTTTCTGGAACGGGCAGCACCCATATTCTGTTCATTTCTGATATAACGGATCTTTCCGCTGTCCATATATTTCATTACAGCAAGCTCTGTGCCGTCTGCAGAACAGTCATCAATGACCAGCACTTCTACCGGAACCTCCTGTCCCAGTGCTGATTCGATCGCTTTTCCAATATATCTTTCCCCGTTATATACGGGCATCACTACGGAAACCAACGGCTTTTCCATAAAAACAACCTCCGTCCTCTCTATCCACAAAATGCGCGTCAGGATGATCTGCCGCAGCCTGACACGCATTTCGTTTCGTTACTTATTTTTTGTCTTCGGAATCCTTAAGAGCGTTCTTCTGATTATCATCCACGCCCTCGGAAACTTCTTTCTGGAAAAAGATCTTTACAGTCATAAACAGAAGCTTGATATCCAGAAGGAATGAATAATTTTCAATATAAAACAGATCCAGCTTCAGCTTATCATACGGTGTGGTGTTATATTTGCCATATACCTGAGCATAACCGGTCAGTCCGGCTTTTACCTTAAGACGATAGTGGAATTCCGGGATTTCCTGCTCATATTCCTGCATGATCACATCTCGTTCCGGACGTGGACCTACCAGAGACATATCACCCATAAACACGTTAAACAGCTGGGGAAGCTCATCCAGATGCAGGTTACGCAGAACATGTCCTACCGGTGTGATACGGGAATCGTGCTTGGACGCAAGACGTGCTCCGTTCTTCTCGGAATCCACACACATGCTTCGGAATTTCCGGATGCGGAATTCCTTTCCCTGATAGGTAAGACGATCCTGGAGATAAAATACCGGACCGCCGTCATAAGCCTTCACCGCAATGGCAATGATCAGCATGATGGGTGAGGATACGATGATCCCAAGTCCGGAAACAATGATATCCAGAACTCTCTTGGCTGCACGCTGCTCCATGGAAAGTCCCTGATTCCTGCACATCAGAAGCGGCGTATCAAACAGATGGATCCTGTCTGTTCCAAGCAGGATGATATCGGAAATCTTCGGGCTCATATAGCAACGGATGGAATGAGAAAAACAGTATTTCAGATACCTGTTTCGGATCTGGGACGGAAGATCCCAGATGATCACGCCTTCATAATCTTCCATCATGGCATGGATCTTCTCTTCGCCCTCACGGATATGAACCTTACCGCTGATATCGTATTTATCCTTTCGAGTGTTCATCTTGTGGATCACATCACCGGGATCACGGTCTCCGTAGATCACCAGCAGCCTTCTGGCTCCGTACAGTCTGGAGTAAATATACCTGGAGCCCCAGATCCACAGTACCGTCACAACAAGCTGGACTCCGGTCATTTCGATCACCGGTCTGGCCAACATAAACCATCTGTTGATCAGTGTGATCTGAAAATACGTCACAACATTGGTACAGATCGTTGCCAGCGTCAATGAATAAAATACATCGATACGCTTCAGATAGCCTACCTTCAGACCTCCGTAAAGCTTGGCAAACATCAGATAGATCAGCGCATAGATCAGGATCATTACCCAGTTACCTTTTCTCCAGAATGGCTTCAGGATCAGGTCACTGTAAAAATCATACCATACATAAGCAAAGATCGCTGCCTGTGCGATTACGATCAGACTTGCCAGACAAAATACCACAAATCTCTTATAATCTTCTCTTTTACTTCTATTCACAGATTTTTCTTCCTTCCTGAGGAGTAGATATTAACTTCATCATTATAGCCAATATATACTCTTACGTCCAGAGATTCCTCTGATTTTTCTCCTGATATTTTCCTGTCAGGATGTTTTTTTCCGTGACTATAGCAAAAATCCCCAGGAGCTTACCCGGGGATTTTTGGCTGTATATATTTATTTTTCTTTTTCAGTTTCCACGCCTTTTCGAATTATTCATTCACCAGGTTATACTCTTCGATGGATTTGTTGATGGAATCTGCCATGTTTTTCACAGCCGTATCCACATCCTCTTTTCCGTTGAGCATGCTCTCAATCTCGGATTCCACGGTAGCTCTTGCCTCCGGGAATACACTTAACAGAGCGCCTACATAGTCGGCGGAAGAATCATGAAGCTGGTCGATCGCTGTCTGGAACTGCGGATATTTTGCAACATTATCCTTAAATACCTGCTCTTCCTGAGACTTTACAGTTACAGGGAAATATCCGGTCTGTGCGTTCCAGTAAGCCTGAGACTCCGGAGAGATCAGGAATTTTACGAACTCCCATGTTGCACGAAGCTTTTTCGGATCATTGTTGTTCAGTGCCCAAAGAGATGCACCTCCGATGGAAACACCGCCCTCGTCACTGGATTTGATCTTCGGGAAGTATGCAGTACCAACCTCAAATTTTCCGTTTACATCCTGAAGGATCTGTTTTAGGGAAGCTGTGGAGCCAAGAGTGATCGCAGATTTTCCTGCTGAGAAATCTGCCAGACCAGCATCGCCGCCTTTTCCTACGACCGGTGCGAAGCCCTTGTCGTTAAGATCCTTCCATGCTGTAAGGATATTCTTTGCAGCATCATTCTCGTCAAAAGCAACAGCTGTAGCAGCCTCTTTACGTCCGTTTCCGTTGTTTGCATACTCAAGGCCCTGCTTTCCGATAAACTGCTCGAAGAACCATCCGTAGATTCCAAGAGACATTACCTCGCCTGCGCCGCCTTTGTCCAGAAGATCCTGTCCGATCTCACCGATGCCCTCCAGGCTGTCCGGAATTTCTGTGATGCCTGCTTTATCAAACATATCCTTGTTGTAATACATGATCGGTGTGGAAGAGTTGAATGGCATGGAGTACAGCTCATTGTCGATGGTGTAGTATGCAGCCAGGTTCGGCTCGATCTCAGATACATCGTAGCTGTCTGCGTCGATCATCTGCTGCATAGGCACGATCCATCCGGAATCGATCATGAATCTTGTTCCGATCTCATATACCTGTACAAGATCCGCACCCATGTTTCCGATCTGTGCACTTTTCAGCTTGTTCAGGGAATCATCATATTCACCCTGATACTGAGCATCTACCGTAATTCCGTATTCATTCTCATCGTTGAATTTTTTTACCAGTGTATCGATCGCCTCGCCATTGACACCACCCATGGAATGCCAGAAGGTAATGGTAGTTCCGTCTACATCGGAAGCATCTGCCATTTCCACTTTTTCATCTGTGCCGGCATCTGCGGCGAATACAGTTACTCCGGAAAGAGAACCGATAGTCATTGCTGTGGTAAGGAAAGCTGCGATGATTTTTTTCTTCATAACTTTTTTCTCCTCTTGAAAAATTTTCTCTTTTTTCATTTTTTTATATAAGATGAACTGCCCGTCTTACGACTTTGCAGTATCTTTTTGCATTATTTTTCCCCTTACAGCAGGATGCTGCAGGGTTGCTGCCTGCTCCGATATCAGCCCTTGACTGCACCCGAGAACATTCCTCTGATCAGCTGTTTCTGTCCAACGATAAAAATGGAAATGGACGGAATGATGATCATAACAACGCCTGCGATCATCAGGGTGATGGACTGTGAATCCACACTATCCAGCATACTGATACCGATCTGAACGGTTCGCATATTGTTGGAGCCTGTTACAAGCAGCGGCCACATGTACATATTCCATGCATTGATAAAGGTATACACTGCCATAGCGCCAATAGCGGATTTTGTCAGCGGAAGCAGGATCCTTACGATAAATTTCAGATTGCTGCAGCCGTCAAGCTTTGCCGATTCATACAGTGAGATCGGGAAAGTCATGTAAAACTGGCGGAACAGGAAAATTCCCATTGCGGATGTAAGGTAAGGCACGATCAGTACCTGATAAGTATCCAGCATTCCCCAGCTTGATACAGTCAGGTAGTTGGAAATGATCGTTGCCTCTCCCGGAACCATCATGGTTGCCATCACAACCATGAAGAGAATACCTTTTCCTTTGAATTCCAGGAAAGAAAACGCAAAAGCAGCAAGAGAACAGGTAATGATCTGTCCGATGGTAATGCATCCCGCCATGATAAAGGAATTCAATATGAATCGGAGAAGTGGAACGGTGCGGAATGCATTGATAAAGTTGGAAAAGGTCGGATTCTTGGGAAAGAGATTCAACTCTGTAGTAAACAGTTCACTGGAAGGCATCAGTGCAATACTGATGGCATAAAGCAATGGAAGCAGGACCAGAACCGCAAACACAACATTTGCCGTAACACGGAGTGCTGTTCTTGTCCTTCTCTTTGCAAGAGCCTTTGCATTCATAGCTTTTTTCAGCTCCAGAAGCTCCTCTTTTGACATGTTTCCCACTGCCGGGACTGCCATATTTTCCATCTGGCTCATCAGTAATTCACTCCCTTCTTCTCAATACGGAACATGATCAGTGTGATGATCATGATGATCACAAACAGGATAACAGACTGGGCTGCCGCACTTCCGAAGCGGTAGTTAAAAAACGCATCCCTGTAAATGGAATAAACAATAACATTGGTAGACTCATTAGGACCACCCTCTGTCAGGATCTTGATCTGTCCAAAGGACTGAAATGCCTGTATGATATTTACCACCAGTGTGTAAAACATGATCGGGGAAAGTCCCGGAAGCGTCAGGCTGAAAAACTGCTGCACACTGCTGGCTCCATCTACAGAAGCTCTCTCATAAATGGTCTCATCAATATTCCCGAGTCCTGCGGAAAAATACAGGAAATTGATCCCGCTGTTCAGCCACGCAGTAAGAATGGCTACGCAGATCAGAGCCGTGTTCGGATCGTTCAGCCAGTTGATATCCAGGCCGGTAAGCTTATTCACAATACCTACTGCCGGGTGGAGCATGATCTGGAAGATCATTGCCGCAGAACTGGATGCAATAGCCATTGGCAGAGCATAAGATGTACTGAACACCCGGATTCCCGGAAACGCCTTGTTACAAAGCACTGCTGCGATCAGACCAAGAAGCATGCCGCCGACCACAACGATCAGCACAAAGATCAGCGTCACCTTCAAACTGTTGATAAAGGATGCTGACTGAAGCAGCTCTTTATAATTGCCCAGACCAACGTACAGCTTTGCCTGTCCCATCTTGTTGGTCTTGTAAAGACTTAAATAAATTGTTTTCACAAACGGATAAAACAGAAAAATTCCAAAAATAAGCATACAAGGCACCAGATATAAGTACGGTGTGATCTTGCTTTTGCTGTTATTTTCCATAACTATTTCTCCTCCTTGCATAATCAGATTCTATCTACAGGCTGATCTGCCTGCACTCAAGCTTTTTCGTGACATAAATTCATGACACAAAAATATTTTCTTCTGTCTCCGGATCAAACACATGGGCCTTCTCCATATCAAAATACAGAGAAACCTTCTCCCCTACCTGTGTCTGATTTTCCGGACTTAAGCGGACTGCCAGGGTTTTGCCCTGCTCATCAAAATAGAGGATCACTTCCGCTCCCAGCATCTCCCGGTTTACTACAGGCTCATCTACATCTACGCTTTCATTTTCAATACCAAGCTTTTTCGCCTCGTCCAGCTCGTAGATATCCTCCGGACGGATTCCAAGGATCACGTGTCTGCCGTTATATCTGTCTGCGATCTGTTTTCCTCTGGTTCCATCCAGATAAACCTTTTTCACAGTTTTGGCATCATCCAGAAGAAGGGCCGTGCGATTATTTTCTTCTGCTTTTACTGTACACCGGAAAAAGTTCATGGACGGAGAACCAAGGAAGCCTGCTACGAAAAGATTTACCGGATTGTCATAAATACTCTGCGGCGCTCCCACCTGCTGGATCAAGCCATCCTTCATGACCACGATCTTAGTCCCAAGAGTCATGGCCTCTGTTTGGTCGTGCGTTACATAAATAATGGTGGTGTCCAGCTGTTTATGTAATTTCACAAGCTCCACACGCATCTGAGCACGAAGCTTTGCATCCAGATTGGAAAGGGGCTCATCCATGAGAAAGGCTTTCGGCTTCCGGATAATTGCACTTCCAATGGCAACTCGCTGTTTCTGACCGCCGGAAAGAGCCGCCGGCCTCCGGTCAAGAAGCTGGTCGATCTCCAGGATCTTTGCCACCTCATGGACCTTTCTGTCGATCTCATCCTTCGGAAGCTTACGGATCTTCAGGGCGTATGCCATATTTCCATAAACCGTCATGTTCGGATATAAGGCATAGTTCTGGAACACCATGGACATTCCCCTCTCCTTCGGTTCCAGATAATTGGAAAGCTCACCGTCGATCCACAGCTCGCCGTCTGTAATCTCCTCCAAGCCTGCGATGATACGCAAAGTGGTGGATTTTCCACATCCGGACGGACCTACAAAGATCACAAACTCTTTATCATGTATATCAAGATTAAAATCCTTCACACCGTAATGCTCCGAATCAAATTGCTTACATACATTTCTAAGTGCAATTTCTGACATTACTTATCTCCTTTCTCTTCTCTCGCTCACATAGTTTGTAGTATAGGATTTTTCCGGCTGTTCAGATATCGTGATTGAGATAAAGATTTGTGAATTGTATGTTAAATTGTTTCAGAAATTATATGCAATTCCGTTAAATTCTTTCTCCAGAGTAAAATACCCATCGCGTTATGTTGCCACCTTCTTTCGCCGTCATCTCTGTCCTGCATCATATCTTCCAATTTTTATTACATTGATCACAACAGCTCTCTCCAATATATCAGCAATATGGATATTTCCCGTCTCCTCGCATATCTGAATCAAATAAAAATAGAATATTCATATTTAATACTTGCCTCTCTTCCAGATAAATGCCAACTTTCAGGCTTTTATAATCACTTGATTTGTGCAATTTTTTATGTTGTTTTAATTTTTTCTGTAAAATCTCAAATATATTCTTTGTTTTTGTCTAATTTTACCCTTGAAGTTTTGTGCATAAGTTAAACAATACAAAATATTATTCTTAAATTTTCTAACTTTTTGTTAGCCACCTCGTCCGAGAAGTGCTATAATAATCCCAGTCAGAAAAGAAATGCAGAATTCGTGTTACTGCGAACAGCGCGAACAGCAACATTACCGGAATCCATGCATCAGGAGGAGGAATTTGACATGATCACATTGAAAGCAGAGAAAAGAAACCCGAATGTAAAAGCTAAAAAATTAAGACGTGAGGGTTACGTCACAGGAATTCTTAGTGGAAAAGAAATGAAAGAGCCTGTAGCACTTCAGTTTGACGGTGCCGAGGCAGCCAAATTCATTAAAGCAAATAAAGAAGGTACACAGGTTTACCTGGACATCGACGGCGAGAAAGTTGATGCCCTGGTAAAAAATATTGACTATAATCCAATTGAAAAACAGCTGATGGCTCTGGATTTCCAGGCACTGGTAGCCGGTGAGAAGGTTTCCACAACAGTCGCTGTCAAACTGGAGCACACCGACATGGTTCAGGGTATCGTTGAGCAGGAGATGGAAGAGATCCACTACAAAGCAGATCCGGCCAACCTTCTTGACACCATCGTCATCGACTTCAACGGCTATCCTGCAGACGTCCGTGATATCCATGTAAAAGACCTCCCGATCCCGGAAGGTAAACACGTTCACTTCATTACACCTGAGGATGCAGTTGTTGTTCATATCGGTGAGTATGAGGCAGCTCCGGAAGAGGATGCGGACGCTGAAGGCGCTGAAGCTGAAGCGAAATAATTTTATAATTTCATATGAAATATTTCAGGGGATTGCCTGGTGGCAATCCCCTGTTTTTTTACTATTTCTTTACAAAAATTTTTTCAAATTTTTTTCAAAAAAAATAAAACCTGATTTAAAACTCATTCGTCTGTAAAGTAGAGAGGAGGAAATAGAATAGTTTTTTACTAAAAAATCACTTACAAACCAAGAGTTAAAAATCAGGAGGAAAAATAGTATGGATACTATGTCAGCAAAAAATTTCTTACAGAACACAGAGTTAAAATTCAAAATCAAAGCAGGTGCAACACTTTTCCCGGCAGCATTTTTTCTTGTAATAATTCTGTTCGAGGCAATAATCGGAAGATCACTGGGCGTAATAGATGATATTTATTTTATTTCAGGAATCGCATTGCTGGTGATTACAGGCTCAGTTTTGAAACTGCTCAGTTTTGCATTATCTGCTTTTAAATGGGGATGGCTACTTACACCATTTTCACTTATTGATCTGGTAATTGCACTTTCAGCCGGAGCAATCGTACTTGCAATAGGTGTCTTTTTCCCATTTGTTCCAATTGGATTAGATACCCTGGCCCTTTACCGTGAACGCAGCAAAGCCAAATCATACCTGTAATTCACAGAAGCAGCCGAAATAACTGTTAAAAAAAAGGAGTATTCAAAATGACAAAGAAAAATTTTTCAAAATATACTGCTTTATTATCCGCTGTAATGATTTTAATCACAGCATTATTCCCAATACAGACAACAGCCACCACCAAGGTGGCTGTTCCATCAAAAATCGCTATCACCAGAGTTGTTTCTAATACTTCCAATTCTGTTTCAATCAACTGGAAGAAAGCAGGCAATGTTACTAAATACTGCATATATTATAAAAAATATGGTTCCTCCAAATGGAACAAAATAGCAGCTGTAAGTTCAGCAAAAACTTCTTATGTACACAAAAGCAACAAAAAATTTCCTCTTACATCCGGTCAAAAATATATATACACTGTACGAGGCTATAACTCAAAAACAGGAAAATGGGGAAGTTACAACAAAGCAGGAATTCCTGTTACTGTAAAAAAAGACACTTCTGCCATCTATATGGTCCATCTTGTTAACGGAAAAGGTGGAAAGATAACAGGCGTTAATGGTTATTACTGGGATACAGCTATTACCGAAGCAGAAGCTTACGGCAATACAATGACCTTTTATTGCTCATTCCAGAAATGGAGCGGGAAAAGCTCCAAGAGTACTTTTCTTAGCTATGGAAAACACAGTTTTCGTGTAAATTCCAGTACTAAATATTACTTTTCTGATATATGGGGAAGAGAGTATATTTCTCAATCAGACGCACTCTCATCCATCAACCGCAAAAACGGGCTTGTGATGATGCTTAAAGTCAAAAACGGCGTAATCAAAGAGCTGTATTTCGGTTCCTGATATTCATACACAATATAACAACAGCCCTCGGATATGTACTAATCACATATCCGAGGGCCATTTTTTACCTGTATCCCATTTCTTCTTCGTACGCTACAATAACTTCTTCATTCTCACGTTCCAGATCAGATAAATAGCTTTCCTGGAAATCGTCTGCCTCTATAGTTCCATTATACCAGCTGCAGCCGTTAAAATAATCCTGAAGCCCCTGGTCTTTAAATTTCCTTCCATGCCTTGCATAAATCTCATTTCGTGCTATCAGACACTGCTGCTGTGATAAGCCTTCCACATCTGTAATTGAAATATGCTCTGTACTGCTGTTTGGAAGAACAAATTCACTTGCATCTCCTGTTGCTGCACTGTCAGCTGAAGCACTACTGTCAGCACTTGCCTGATCTGCTTCACCGGCAACTTCAGTTTCGGCAGAATTATCTGCTGCAGGTGTGCTTGCCGCTGCATCATTACTGTCTTTCTTGTCTGAATCATTCTTTGCTTCATCCGCTTTTTTACCTTCAGAAGCTTTCTGAATTGCTGCATTCGCATCTACATTATCTTCATGTTTGTAGGTATCCAGTTTGGCTGTAACTACATTCTTATAAAGGGAGTCCAAAGAATCATATCCGGAATAATACCAGGTTCCATTATCTATACTTACTCCATCTACTGGCGTATTATAGCTCAGCAGGTCAACATCTACTGCGCCATCACCATTCAGCATAAGATTGCTGTAACTGATATACCAGTAAATATCATCTACCGCATCATAAGATCCATACTCGTCAGCATATTGACTTCTAATCTGTACTTTATATACCAGATACAACATATTATTGTTATCCCAGTAATCATCATTTCCATCTTTCCTCGTCAGAAGATACTCTCCAAGATATGTAAATGACTGTAACGAAGAACTGTTTTCCCAGTTCTGTGCCATATATGCATTATAAACATCTTCAGCCTGCTGCTGCATGGATTTTAAAGAATCCTTATCAATATCTGCAAGCTTTTCGAGAGTGCTTTCAAGACCGGAAACTGTATATTCCTTTTCTGTTTCTTTTGGAACTTCTCCATGATCAATAGACAAACTGTTTACACCACTATCATTCAGTGTCACTTTAACTTTATCACCATTGTTCAATCCGCTTGAGGGATCCAGCGTAAAATAAGACTCATCCAGTTCTTTTCCATGATATACAATATATGCAGTACCTTCCGGTGCTCTTCCCTCAAATTTAACTTCCACATCATTAAAAACATCAATCTGTTTTGTTTTCTCCAGACCGGAAACTTTTTCTTCTCCATCCTTATATTTCAATTTACAGTTAAGATAATTTGAAATATCTGATGAGACAGCCCAAGTGTAAGCAATTTTTTCTCCATTTGAAACATAATCACCGTCATCATCTCGTTGTACCTGTACATTGTTTTCCAGGAATGTCATCGGGGAAGTATCACCATATAAACCTTTTAGTTTTTTTGCAGCTCCCGGACTCTTAAATGAAATCTTTGATTTATACTTTTTCTCAATGGCATCCCAATCGATCTTCAGGTTTGCCAGACCATATCCATCATATCCATTTACTTCAACAGTAACATATTTGTTCAAATCTATTGTTTTGCTGCTTTTGTTGATAAAAATACCTGTTGCAATTATGACAATAACAGCTGCAACGATTCCGATCAAAACTTTTTTAGGAAACTTACCTGCCTTGTTTGTAATATTTTTTACGGTTTCTGTTCCGTTGCTTTTAGGTAATGGCTTTTCTGTCTGAGTCTTTTTTTCTTCAGCTTCATTTACTAACGGACTTCCACATTCACAGCAGAATCTCGCATTATCGTCATTTTTTGCTCCGCAATTTTCGCAGTACATATTCTCCCTCCCCTATTTAAATTTATTTCTGTTTACATCCGCAGAACTTGCAGAATTTTGCGTCTGCTTCTATTTCCTTTCCACATTGAGGACATTTTATAAGCTTGTGTTCTGGTTTCGTCTGCTGCTCTGCAGATTCTGTTTCGATATGATCTGTTGCCTTCTGTTCTTCCTGTTGCTTTGCTTCTTCAGCTTTCCTTGCCTCTTCTGCCTTTCTCGCCGCTTCTGCTCTTCTGGCTTCTTCAGCTTTTCTTGCTTCTTCCGCTCTTCTAGCTTCTTCTGCTTTTCTCGCTTCTTCTGCTGCTTTCCTTGCTGCTTCTGCCTCAGCTATCATACTCTCCGGAACCGGTGTTCCACATGAGCTGCAGAATTTATGTCCATATGTAATCGGTTTTCCGCATTTTGCGCAATAACCTATTGTATCCTCTTTTGTTGTTTTCTTTCGAATATTGTCTGCTACATTTTCTGCCACTTGTGTCATGGTATTTGAAAAATGTCCTACTGTGTCTGACACCTGATCCATGGCATTATGTATATCCTTTTTAGAAAAAATGCTTATTAAATCGGTTTGCATCTGCAGGCGATTTATCAGTACCGCCACTGTAAATATAAGAATCAAAAGCAATACTATTATATTGAAGACATACCATCCTGTTGTCTTAAACTGACATTGGGCATCGTCTGCAAATTTTTTCACGGAAACTCTGAAAATGATCCATATAATAAAATCTGCCACTGTTATTCCGAAAACAACGGCAGCTGTCTTTTTATCTGTAAACTTCTTTATAAAAAGAAATACCAGTGCAGCTATGGGAAGCAACAGACATAATGCAAGTAAAGGCTGTGGAGATACAATTGTCTCTCCATAGCTTGTGATACCTTTTATTGCTGTTACTGCTGACACTTTCATCAGATCTGCATCCACTCCCCAGTCTGAATCGGAACAGGAAACCATAAACATCGGGCAGAAAAATAATATTGCACAGCAGAATGTCAATGTTCTTATTACATTTTTTACTGTAATTGATGGTTTCTTTTTTTCAGAAGAGGTATTACTGATTTCATTCATTTCTGTCATCTCCTTCTCTCGTAAACTTAATCAAATGAAAACTCCTCCTGACTAGACAATACGATACCGGAACTCTTTTACAAAAGTTCCGGCATCATAAAAATTAGCTTTTATTTAACCTTTACTGCCTTATAAGCAGAAGATTTTGCTGTCAGAACCTTGGAGCCTGATTTTCGGATGGATACTACTTTATAATAGTATGTCTTTTTGCTTTTCAGGGATTTCTTATCTGTGTAGGATGTTCTTCCTGTTACTGTTGCAATTTTCTTGTATCCGCTTCTGGAATTTGTGCTGCGATATACATAGTAACCAGTTGCATTTTTTGCTTTCTTCCAGGAAATTGTCGCCTGACGCTTGCCGGCTTTTGCTGTGGTGATTGTTGTGGCGGATGGTTTTACAACAACTGGTTTTACAACGGCTGGTTTGTAAGTTTTAGCAGATGCCTGGATGTGATAAATCTTGCCTGCCGCATTACTAACACTTCCAATTTTTACAATTAAATCACCTGTACATCTTACTTTCCTTGTTTCATTTGCTGAAATAGCACTACTTTTATCAGCTTTTAATAATTTTTTGGTATTTGCTTCATAAAAATCAACCTTCCATTTTCCTGGCACATCTACAGAATCATCAATCATAAATTTTAAAGTAACATCATTTGTTCCATTCAATTTAACTCGATAGTAATCTTTATCAGAACCTGTATAAATATTTCCTGTATATAAGTTGTTTACCTTTACAGGATTAGCATTTATCAGCGATTTGTTACCATAGTATTGTTCCTTCTCCCACTGGTCTGATGATGTATAATTGACTTTCAGATTGTATGAACACTGTGGACCATATCCGGTTATACTTTTTACTTTTATGTAATATTTTCCGGGAGCAAGTCCTAATACATAGCTTTTTCCTGAATTTCCAGAAAAATAATTGAGTTGATGTCTCTCTTGATCATACAGATAAACACTCCATTTTGCGTTGTCTTTCGGGTTATCATCTCCTGATTTGAATTCTACCTGTGCACATCCATTTCCTTCCGGAATAATAATACTATAATAATCCGTATCACTACTTTTCACTGAAATACCTCGCATCCAGGTATTAACTGGAAGTGCTGTCGCATTAGCCGGAACATCATTTGGCTCCTGCTCTTCAAATGTGTCTGCCTGAATCTGCACTGCCGGATTGATTGCTGCTACACACAGTGCCATTGTTGCCCCTGCAAACAGAAGCTTTGTAAGTTTTGTAATTCGTTCTTTTAACATATCTCTTCTCTCCTTCTAAATTTATAAAATTATCGTCGTTTCAGCAAATCCGATTATTTAATCTTTACAGCCTTATAAGCAGAAGATTTTGCAGTCAGAACCTTGGAGCCTGATCTTCTGATAGATACTACTTTATAATAGTATGTCTTTTTACTTTTCAGGGATTTCTTATCTGTGTAGGATGTTCTTCCTGTTACTGTTGCGATTTTCTTGTATCCACTTCTGGAATTTGTGCTGCGATATACATAGTAGCCCGTTGCATTTTTTGCTTTTTTCCAGGAAATTGTCGCCTGACGCTTGCCGGCTTTTGCTGTGGTGATTGTTGTGGCGGATGGTTTTGCAATGGTGTTGGTTTTTACGGATGCCTGGATGTGGTAGATATCCCCCTCTGTATTATTGTCATTAGATATTTTAACAAGCATATCTCCTGTGCATTTAGGAATTGTTATTGTTTCATTAGTAGAAAGATAATATCTAGCCAGTGTTTTTCTACTGTTATATTCTACAAAATCTACCTGCCATGAACCCGGGTTAGAAACGCTGTCATCTATAGTAAATCTTAATAAAACCTTATTTGTACCATTTAATTTAAAGCGATAATAGTCAACATCACTGTTACAATACATGGTCCCTGTATATCTTTTATTCAAATATGCAACATTTGCATTTTTTAACGTTTTATATCCATAGTATCTTTCTTTTTCCCATTCATTTGACACAGTATAATTAAGTCTTAAATTATATGTGCCGTCTAACTCCGTTCCACAATCCTGGAATATTTTTACATAATATTTACCCGTTGTTAAGCCCAATTTTATATCTTTATATGAGTGAGTATACCATGATCTTAATTGGTGTCTGTTATTGTCATATAAATAAACATACCATGATGAACCATCATAAGCATTGTCCAATGATGGTTTTATTTCAATCTGAGAATACCCATTTCCAGACGGTATTGTAAACTGATACCAGTCCTCGTCATTATAATTATCTGCTGCTCCTCTTACCCAGGTATTCAACGGAAGCGTATTTGCCGTTGCCGGTGATCCATTCGGCTCACTCTCTTCCAGCATTCCAGCCTGAACCTGCGCAGCCGGATTGACTGCTGCTACGCACAGTGCCATTGTTGCTCCTGCAAACAGAAGCTTCGCCAGTTTTGCAACTTTTTCTCTTAACATAATTTTCTCTCTCCTTTGTATTTTTTTATATGGTTTTTATCATATCCTTAAAAATATTTCTGCCTGCATCATTTACAGGCTGTTCGGTATCATATTTTCTACTTCTTTTCCCCCTTTCTACTATATAGACGATCCAAAGAATACTCAGGTTTTAATTTTTTCAAAAAATTTTTTATTTTTTTCAGGAATAAAACGTCATAGTTTCTACCTTACCGTCAACCACTTTCAGAACTACCTGTAAACCATTCAGGCTCACACAGTCATTTACTGCAGATTCCTTTGTCCACGGATAATAATCGTCCTGTTCATTTCCATAATATTCGGTATCTGAAGTCAGCTGAAATGTCCTCTGTCCATATTCAACAAAATTCTCTTCGCTGAATTCAAACGGCGTTGAGTTTGACTTTGAGAATGAAGCATAAAATGTAATAGTATCAGCATCTGCATTATATTCCACCTGCGTCGCTCCCGGCATCCAGTACTGGCCATTTTCGCTCAAGCCTCCTGTCTGATGGTTCAGCATCGTTGCATAATACTCTGTAGCTCCCTGCTGCCCGGCTGCTTCCTGCGTTGGTGACGGAGTTGATTCTGTCTGTGTCGATGCAGTTTCAGAAGCAAAGCAATTCTGAACAGTAAAGTTATCTGTCTGTATATATGTCTGTGCATACAGATCTACCTCTCTGCGAAGATCCAGAATACAGGAGCCTGTTAATTCCTGATAAGCTTCCATTCCATATGGTTTAAGCTGCTGTTGGATCTTTCCAAGATCTGCATCTGTATTTCCCGTATAAAAATCCTGTCCGTTGATCTCACAACTTCCATAGGAATCTCCGAAACAATATCTCAGGTCACATTCCTGTACCATATTTGTGTCTGTTATTTTTATGAATGTGCTAAAATAATCACTTGCTCCATGTCCTGGAGTCCACATTCCATATCTGTACAGATAAAAAGCATTATTCCTATTCTGTACTTCCATCTGTTCTCTGACACTGTCCAGATACATATTTACATCTGTATTCGATATTTCAAGTTCCTGGCGTAATACTGCTTTCTGGCCATCGGTTCCATACAGATCCAGGTATATCGGTCTCGATACTTCTGTATAATTGCTGCTATCTTCACTCTTTTGTTTCGCTTTGGTCCGTACCAGAAGCAACTCTTCTTTTCCATCTCCGCCAAAATCTTCCATATACGCACTTAACAGCAGATCATTCTGATAGCCTGTATTAAAATCATAATCTGCTGAAAATCCATTCTGTATTACCTGCAGTTTCTCATCCTTCACATATCCGTCATAAAATGTCTTATAAATTTCTTTCTCAGAAAGTTTAGGAGCCTCTGTTGGTGTTTTTTCAGGTACTGGCGTTTTCGTTAGAATTTCTGTTGGCGTTGTTGATATCTCTTTCTTTTCAGTTTCCTTCTTTTTTTCTTTCGATGAGTTATCTTTTTTCTGTGTGTCAGATTCCTGTTCATGAACAAACGGAAATCTGTCTGTATTTTTCATAACTCCATAAGTAATACCGCCTGCTCCTGCGATTCCCGCCAGAACCACTGCTGCAATTTTCAAACCTGCATGTTTTGCAGCGGTTCCAGCCACTGTCCCTGCTGTTTTGGTGGTGGCTTTTGAGGCGGTTCCAACTGTATCTGTTTTCGCTGTTTCTGCATTTTCTCCCGCCAAGTGTTCTTCAGAACTTCCAATTTCTGATCTGTTTTTCATTTCATCTTCACTGTAAGATGTATCTGTACGTTCGAATTTCTTTCCGAAACATGACTCCATAATAGCTGGAAATGCTTTTTCTGCCAGAGGTTCTGCGGATACTTTGTCCACTTTTCCAAGAAGATACAGGAAGAATACAAATGGTGCAAGGCTGTAGAGTTTTGTTCCGCGTTTCTCCAAATCCAGAACCTGCTCTTTTATTTTCTTACGCCCATATGACAGTCTGCTTTTTACTGTATTTTCACTGACTCCCAGAACTTCTGCAATATCTTTGACAGCCATTTCTTCATAATAGAACATAGCTATGACCATTCGCTGGTCTTCCGGAAGCTGATCCAGAATCTCCATCACAAGACGTCTGACTTCTTTTTCGTCCATTGCCATTTCCGGATTCAGGTCTGTTCTCTCATCTTCTATTGACTCCTCGAAGGAAATATCTCCCAGTTCCTCTACACCAGACATATCCGTAAAAAATATAGGTTTAGATTTTTTCAGCCAGTCTTTTGCAAGATTATTGGCAATCATTTTAAACCATGGCACAAGTCTCTCCGGATTCTGAAGCTGGTCCAGTCTTGTAAAACCTTTTATGTATGTATCCTGCAAAATATCATAAACTGTATCTTCATCTTTGATCAGAATTCTTATAGCTCTGTATACTGCCGGACTGCTTATCCTGTATATCTCTGCAAGTGCTTCCTGATCGTTTTCTCTTGCTCTCTGAACCAGATATGACTTGTTTCTTATGGTAGGACTTCCACATTTTCTGCAAAAGTTAGCATCATCTGAAAGTTCCTGTCCACATTTACTGCATTTCATGTTTCTCCTCCCGATGTCCTGTATTTTTCCTTTTCGTATTAACACTGAATCTCGATTATTTAGTGTAGTATTTTATCCAATTATGTTGTTTAATTTGTCAAAAATGTCATTTTATTCAAATTATTTTTGTTTTTTTCTGATTTTCATGTATAATTTTAATATCGTTTTTATATAATTTCAACCCAAAACTCAAAAACAATTTATTTATTTCTTACTAAACTATCTGTAGCGCTATATCCCTCCATACTGTTGGGATCTGTTGTTTCAACAAGAGTTAATGTTCCTGTATCACTTAAGTCCAGACGATAGCCATAGTCCCCATATCCTGATCCATCGTTAATCTGAAAAAAATAACCATAATCCGTTTTAGTGGAACTAACTACCGTTCTCGTTTCATTAACTTCTGCTGAATCAGGATAATAAACACTCATAATATTTCCAGAAAATACCGCCTTGAAATGATAAGGTGCTCCTCCCATAGTGTACCAGGTTCCCTCTATCATTTTTAGAGCTTCTGTATCTGCCGTTTCACTATTTTGATTCTGCTGGATACTTGTATTTTCTGAAACAGGTATCAGTTTTATTTCCCTGTCAAAGGTTGTATAATCTTCATTCGCTCCAATTTCCCTGCCATCTACAATATTCTCCTGATTAATTGTATTTCCATTTTTTTTTAAACGATCTATTTTTTCATAACCCATATGGCCAAATGTTGAATAAATTCCATTTCCATCCGGTGCAGTATACAGAGATACATGACCACCTATACTTCCAATTGAAATAACATCGGCATTATTTTCCAAAGTATAGACTTCATTATTCCAGTCTGCCTCACTTGTTCCATGAGAAAGAATAAGTTCTCTGATTCCATCCTGGTCAATATCATACAAAGCAAAATATATGTCTCCCTCTGTATTCGCACAGAAATTCTGGATAAAATTTTGGTATTTCGCATATTCCGGCATGTCCTGATAATTACTTGGATTTTCCACCGGCTGTGGTGTTACTGTTTGCTCTGGTGTTGCTGTTGGCTCTGGCGTAGCTGTTGGCTTCGGTATTTCTGTTACTTTCTTTTTTGAATCTTTTTTAGTATCAGATGTTTTTTTCACATCTGACGAATTTTCTTTTGCGCTTTTTTCATTTGCAAATGGAATCTTATCCGAGTTCTTTGCAACACCATAAATAAGGCCTCCAACTCCTACTGTTCCTGCTAAGAGCAATGCAGCTATTTTTATTCCGACATGTTTAACTATCGCTCCGGCTGTTGTTCCAGCAGCTTTTGCAACTCCTGATTTTGCAACAGAATCCATGACATTTGTTTTTGTAAATTTCCCGGTTTCTCCTTTGCTATTACTACTATTGTTTTCAAAAATTTCTGGCCTTTTGCCTGAAAATTTTTCTCCGGATATCTCCATTCCACAGGCATCCATAACATTCTGTAAAATACCAGAATTTAGAGGCTGTGCTGAAACTGTATCCACTTTTCGCAACAGATACAGGAAAAATACAAATGGTGCAACATTGTAAAGCTTGGTTCCATGTTTCTCCAGATCCAGAACCTGTTCTTTTATTTTTTTACGTCCATAAGATAATCTGCTTTTTACTGTATTTTCACTGACTCCCAAAATTTCTGAAATATCTTTTACTGACATTTCTTCATAATAAAACATACCAATAACCAATCTCTGGTCTTCCGGAAGCTGATCCAGAATTTCCATTACCAGTCTATGTACTTCTTTTTCATCCATAGACATTTCCGGATTCATATCAGAACGAACATCTTCTATGCCTTCTTCAAAAGAAATACTGCCATCATCTTCATTATTTGATATATCTGTAAAAAATACAGGCTTAGACTTTTTTAACCAGTCTTTAGCACGGTTATTTGCAATCATTTTGATCCACGGGATTAACTTCTCTGAGTCCTGCAGCTGATCCAGTCTGGTAAATGCTTTTATATATGTGTCCTGCAGAATATCATAAACAGTGTCCTCTTCTTTAATAAGAACTTTTATAGTTCTATACACAGCCGGACTGCTCATTTCATATATTTCTGTAAGTGCTTCCTGGTTATTTTCTTTTGCCTGTTCAACCAGATTGTCCATTTTTTTCTTAGTTGGTCTTCCACAATTCCTGCAAAAATTTGCATTATCAGATAATTCATATCCACATTTGCTACATTTCATTCTCTTTCCCTCTTTGTCACTAGCTTATTATTCTTCTGTATGATATTATTCTCATTTTCTTTCTGCGTCAATTGAATGATCTTCTGAAATATGTTCCATAATTTTTCCCACGGTATTGGCATATTATTTATCGTATGGGTAATTACATTTTTTATATCACGTTCTTCCATATCTGTTCTCCCCTTTCTACTTTATAGACGATGCAAAATAAATAATGGTTTTAAATTTTAAAAAATATTATTCACTTTTGGGATATAAAAATAGAACTGCTGGAAAATATTTAATCAGCAGCTCTATTTTTACCATTATTTCATTTATAATTTCTGTACCTCTTCCACTAATCCCTAAAAATTAGCGATATCTTCCACGGAAAATCAGCCATCCTTTAGCATTTTCTGTGCGGTAATCAGCACCTCTTTCTGAAATCCCAGGCTTTCAACTTCGACAATACCTTAAGTCCTGCCTTCAGTCCGTGCACCGTCACATATTTCCTATACAGCCTAACACACACCAACACTCCTATCTCTGCAATAAACAAAAAACGCTGAAAAATCCTAATCTACAAGACTTTTCAGCGTTACTAATAGCAGGGGATGAGAGAATCGAACTCCCACCAAAGGTTTTGGAGACCCCTATCATACCATTTGACCAATCCCCTATATACAAGAAAAAGTGGCTGTTGGCCACAAATTCTTTTACATTGTACTCTCAAAACTACATACATGCCTGTTGATCGTTAATCAAACTCTTTGAATCAATTCTTAACCTGCGTTTCTTGGTCAAGCCCTCACCCGATTAGTAACAGTCAGCTCCATGTGTTACCACACTTC